>OJOI01000022.1_pt1 | contig 119214 bp, 123 predicted proteins | sample 1598061 | NCBI WGS metagenome assembly OJOI01 (sample SAMN01915224, study PRJEB22387) | human gut metagenome | isolation source: stool | host: Homo sapiens | place: USA
GACTTCACTCAGCCGGAGCCTGCAAACAATTTTGCGCATAAATCTTGACGGGACCGGCTTGAGGGTATGTTCGAGGTTACTGAGCGCCGCAGCGAGAATAAAATGGTCGTCACCATCGGCAATCGCTCTAATACCTACTACCTCTTCGGAGGCCGGGACGAATCCAGCTACACCCTTATTCAGGGCATTACTCTGGCAGGAGTCCTTTTCGACGAGGTCGCGCTTATGCCTCGCTCCTTCGTAGAGCAGGCTATGGCGCGTTGCTCGGTCTCTGGGTCTAAGTTCTGGTTTAACTGCAACCCCGAGTCTCCGGGCCACTGGTTTTATAAAGAGTGGATTCGTAAGACGGCGGAGCGCAATATGCTCTACCTGCATTTTACGATGGACGACAACCTCAGCCTTGACGAGAAAATCAAAGCCCGATACGAGGGTATGTACTCCGGCGTGTTCTACGACCGGTATATCCGCGGTCTCTGGACCGTCGCAGAAGGCTTGATATATACAATGTTTAATAAGGACTATCATGTAGTCCCTTCTGTGCCTCGCGATTATGAGGAATACCTTATCTCTTGCGACTATGGCACCTTAAACCCGACTTCGGCCGGGCTCTGGGGCCTCTGCGAGGGAAAATGGTACCGCGTCCGAGAATACTACTACGACGGACGCAAGGAACGGTATCAGCGAACGGACGAGGAGCACTACGCGGCTATTGAAGAGCTTGCGGGAGACCTCTCGATTCGGAAAATCATCGTTGACCCGTCCGCCGCCTCGTTTATTGAGGTCATACGCCGGCACGACCGCTTCATGGTCGAGCAGGCAAGCAACCGAGTCCTTGACGGTATTCGCGATGTTGCTACCCGGCTGAACGCCGGCGACATTTTCTTTTGCGACTGCTGCACGGACTGCATAAGAGAGTTCGGTTTATATCGGTGGGACGAAAAAGCCGCCGAAGACCGACCGCTCAAAACCGACGACCACGCCATGGACGATATGCGCTACTTCGTTCGTGCCGCGTTCCAGCCGTCGAGATTCAGTTTTTAAGGAGGTGCGATAAATGCCCTTATTTAAGAAGCCTATCGAGCAGGAGTTTTTCAATTTGCGCCTCCGCGCTGGCAGGCCTATGACCGAGCTTGAGTTCTACGCGAAAGAGCTTACTGACTGGGAGACCTCGCCCGAGCGTCGCGAGATGATTGACGGCGACCGGTATTATACTGGAGACCATGACATTCTCAAACGCCAGCGCACAGCTATCGGCCCTGACGGTAAGCTGATTGTGATTGAGAATCTCCCGAACAACCGTATTGTGGATAACCAGTATGCGAAACACGTTGACCAGAAGGCAAACTACCTTCTCGGTCAGCCTATTTCCTTTTCCTGTGAGAATGACGACTACGCAGCTGAGGTCAAGAAGGTACTCGGCATGCGGTTTATGCGTACTCTCAAGAGTGCGGGAGTCGAGTGCCTCAACGCAGGTATCTCGTGGCTTTATCCCTACTACAATAAAAACGGTGAACTCGCGTTCCGGGTATTCCCCGGCTACGAGATTATGCCGTTCTGGGCGGACGCAGCTCACACCGAGCTTGACTCCGCTCTTCGCCTTTACCCGGTCGAGGTCTACTACGGTACCGAGAAGAAAATCGTTAAGAAGGTCGACCTCTTCACGCTGGAAGGCGTCACGACCTACATCTTTGAGAACGGCGTACTCACGCCAGACACTGAGAAGCAGGCCTATGTTAAGGTGAAGGACAGCAAGGGCAATGAGCAGCCCCTGAACTGGGAACGCTTCCCCCTTATCCCTATCAAGTACAACCCGAAGGAAGTCCCTCTCATTCGTCGGGGTCGCTCCTTGCAGGACGCCATCAACCTCTTGCAATCCGACTTCGTGAACAACATGGAGGAAGACGTCCGCAATACCGTTCTTGTCCTCAAGAACTATGACGGACAGGACCTCGGGGAGTTCCGGCGTAACCTGACAACCTATGGGGCTATCAAGGTCCGCACGGTCGAGGGTACGGACGGCGGCGTGGACAGTCTTGAAATCTCGGTAAACTCCGAGAATTATAAGACCGTCCTCGAGCTTCTGAAAAAGGCGCTCATTGAAAACCTCCGCAGCTATGACGCGAAGGACGACCGCCTTTCCGGTACGCCTAACCAGATGAACATTCAGAGCATGTATTGCGACATCGACCTCGACGCGAACGCGATGGAGACCGAGCTGCAAGCCTCTTTTGAGGAGATTCTCTGGTTTGTCAATACCTACCTCGCCAACACCGGCAAGGGCTCGTATGAGAGCGAAGATATTACGGTTATCTTCAACCGCGATATTCTTATCAACGAGTCCGAGGCTATTGATAACTGCTCTAAGTCCGTCGGCATTATCTCTGACGAGACCATCGTCGCTATGCACCCGTGGGTCGACGACCCTGCGGCCGAGCTTGAGCGGCTCGAAAAGCAGAAAGAGGAAACCGACCCCTACCGCGCGGCTTTTGAGCAAGCGCAGGCTTTGCGTAACCCCGAAGGCGGTGACCCAATAAATGAGGAATGATAAGTACTGGGCCAACCGAATGCGGATTCTTGAGGAGTCCTTGCTTGATAAGGGGTACGACTACGTTAAAAACCTCGAGCGGCAATATGCGACCGCTATTCAGGATATAGAATCGCAAATCGCGAGATGGTATCAGCGGTTTGCGGCCGAAAACGGCATAACGCTCGCCGAGGCGAATAAGCTGCTTACCACGCAGGAGCTTGACGAGTTCCGGTGGACCGTTGAAGAGTATATAAAACACGGTCAAGAGAACGCAGTCTCTCAGGCGTGGCTCAAGCAGCTTAAGAACGCTTCTGCCCGTGTCCACGTGTCAAGGCTTGACAGCTTGAAGCTCCAACTACAGGAGCAGGCCGAGGCCTTACACGGGGCGCAGACAGAGGCCCTTAATTCGTCCCTGAGCGAGGTTTACCAGCGAGGCTATTATCATACCGCTTTTGAGCTCCAAAAGGGCATGGGGGTCGGCTGGACGCTCCATGGGCTGACCGATGAAGCTATCAGCAAAGTACTCTCGCGGCCGTGGACCTTAGACAGCCAGACCTTCAGCGATAGAATCTGGGCGAACAAGCAGGCGCTCGTCAACAGCGTCAACACGCAGCTTACCCAGATGATAATGCGAGGCGCGGCTCCGGATAAAGCCATAAAGGCCATCTCCGACCGTTTTCAGGTCTCTAAGTCACAGGCCGGGCGTCTGGTTATGACCGAGAGCGCCGCCTTCGCGAACGAGGCCCGCAAGGACTGCTTCAAAGACCTCGGCGTTGAGAAGTACGTTATCGTGGAAACCCTTGACAACGAGATTTGCGGCCTTTGCGCGCAGCTTGATGGCAAGGTCTATCCTATGAGTGAGTATCAAGTCGGCATTACCGCGCCGCCTTTTCATCCGTGGTGCCGTGGCACGACTGCCCCCTATTACGAGGATATGCAAGGTCTCGGAGACCGCTTCGCGAGAGATGTGAAGACCGGCGAGAGCTTTAATATTCCGAAGGATATGACATATAAGGACTGGAAAGCGAGACAAGACGGCGCCTATGGCACTGGTACCGTGGAAAAGTTCAAAAATATGTGGTATAATGAAACTGCTGATAAAAAGCAGTATGAGAACTACAAGGCTCGACTCGGCGCAGACGCGCCTAAGAGCTTTGCGGCTTTTCAGCAGTTAAAGTATAATTCTGAAGACTATAAGGACCTTACCGGCTACTACCGGTATAAAGGCGCGAATCCCACAAGCGATAAGCGCTTTTGGACGGCACATAAAGCGGTCAAGACTCTCTACGATGAGGGTAAAGTCCGAACGACCGGAACTCTGGTCGCCCCGCCTCTGGGTCGAGTTGCCGTCAAAGCGAACGAGCACGCCGAAAAACGGTTTGCTTCTCGCGGTATAACCTTAGAATGGACTCAGAATATTATTGATAACGCAGACTTCGCGCTCAAACAGCGCAGAGGCGCGCAATACGCCTTCTACACAAGCGGGGGCTTTGCAGTCCTTGATAATAACGGTGAGATTGGTACCGCCGGTCAACTGGACGAACGCGGCAAGCTGCTATATGACGAGGTGATGAAACATGTCCGAGCAAAATAAGGTCAAGTGCCCTTTACTGAATAAGGAAATTGACTGGGGCTATTGCTGGGAGCTTTGCAATATCGCTACCGACGATATTCTTCTTGAGGGCGATACCGTCCCTGACTGGGATAAGGCCCTCGAGGTATGTAAGAAGTGCGGGCGATATTCAGGCGAGTCAGAAAGCCCATAAATAAGCCCGATTTTTTCAGAGGGTAAATCTAAGGGCCACTCAGTTAAAACGCGATACGGGAGACCGTGGAGCCCCACAGAAGCAATAGTTGATTAGCGCGTCCCTGCTTTTTAGCAGGAGGCGCTTTTTTCATACAAAAATTACCGCCTTACGCGGCGGACAACAAATAGCGTACCCGCAATACCGGGACTGGCCGGATAAAAAGGACAGCGGGAGACAGGAGGACAAAATGTTGGACTGGCTGAAAACTATTTTGGGAGAAGCGTACTCCGAAGAGATTGATAAAAAGGTCTCTGAGGAAATCGGCAAGAACTTCGTGGCACGCGCAGACTTCAACACTCTGAACACCGAGAAGAAAGCTCTCGCCGATACCGTCAAGGAGCGCGACAAGCAGCTTGAGACCCTCAAGGCCTCTACCGGCGACGTCGAGGCGCTCAAGACGCAAATCGCTACTCTCCAGACCGAGAACACCGCAGCGACGAAGGCCCATGAGGCGGAAATCAAGCGCCTCAAAATCGATACCGCCGTTGAGCTGGCTCTGTCTGCTGCCAAAGCGAAGAACGTAAAGGCCGTGAAGGCACTGCTCGACCTTGATAAGGCTGAGCTCGACGCGGACGGCACCGTCAAGGGTCTGGCGGACCAGATTAAGAAGCTGGCCGAGGCACCCGACAGTGGCTTTATGTTCGAGACCAAAGAGCAGAACAATTTTGAGGGCTTTAAGCCCGGTGAGAGCGGAGACTCGGCGCCTGACGGCAAGTTGACGCTGGAAAACTTCAGAAAGCTCTCTCCCATTGAGAGATTTAACTTCTCTCAGAAACACCCTGAAGAGTACAAAAAACTTTATGATGGAGGAACGAAATAATGGCTAATACCGTTTACGACAATTTTTATCTGTCCAACGAGATTGAGGACCAGTACAAGTCCCATCTCGACTTGCAGACCTTCTGCACTGTGGACAACGCCCTTGAGGGCACGGCCGGCATGCTTCGTAAGATTAACGTCTACAAGGCTACTGACGGCACTGAGAAGCTGGCTATGGGTGCGGGCAACTCTAAGAGCATTGAGGTCGGCTTCACTCCTCGCGAGTACCGCATTCAGCTTGCTCAGAACAGATTCAAGTACTACGATGAGCAGGCTATGACCGACCCGCAGCTCGTCCCTGTCGGCACTAAGCACATGGGTACCGACATGTTCAACACTGTCAACGCCGATATTTACGGCGAGTTCGCAAAGGCGACTCAGGTTGTCGTTGTGACTAAGCTGAACTTCGACGCTTTTGCCGACGCTCAGTCCGTTCTCGCTCTCGAGGACCTTGAGGGCGTGACTATCTTCGCCTTTGTCTCTCCTGCGGATGTGGCTGAGCTCCGTAAGGAACTCAAGGACACTCTGCAGTATGTTGAGGCTTTTGCGAAGAACGGCTATATCGGCACCGTCGCCGGCGTGAACATCTATACGAAGAAGGACGCCGTCAGCGGCTCCGTCTACATGGCGACGAAGGAAGCGGTTACCCTCTTCAATAAGAAGGGTACTGAGGTTGAGCAGGAGCGCGACCCGAACACCCGTGAGAACAGCATTTACTCCCGTAAGTACTATCTGGCTGCCCTCACCGACGAGACGAAGGACGTCAAGATTTTCAAGGGCACCGCGACAGTCTCCACTGACATGACTGCTTCTGCCTCTAAGACCTACTATGCGAAGGTCGGCAACGGCTATGTTGCGGTTACTCCCGGCGAAGGCGACAGTCCGAAGACTAAGAGCTGGTACGAAATCGCCTAAGGAGGAACAGCATGGAGATACTCGCGGCAGTAACCGCCCGACTGTCGGCTCTCGGCTATACCGTGACCGAGACCGACAGCGCGGTGCTTGATTACAACATTAAGAAAGCCGAGACGACCATAAAGGCGCGAACGAATCAGCTCGAAGTGCCGGAGGGTCTTTTCTATGTCTGGGCGGATATGGCTGCGGGCATGTTCCTCACAGACAAGAAGGCTTCCGGCGCTCTCTCTGAGGTCTACGACTTCAACGCGCCGGCTAAGAGCATTTCTGAGGGTGATACCTCTGTTACCTTTGCGATTGCAGATACCGGCTCCTTCGAGGACCAGTTTGACGCAATGCTCGCGAAGATGGTAAACCCCGACGCGGAGCTCATCGCAGCGTTTAGGAGGTTGGTATGGTGAAAAGCTATCAGGATGCTCTACGGAGGCTCTGGGACGGCCTCTGTGACGTTTATGTCCTCGAGACAGCAGTAAATAAGGCAAACGGCCGGGACGAGCCCACGGAGGTCCAGAAGCTCCACGGGGAGCCCTGCCGTTTGTCCTTCTCAAGTATCTCAAGCACGACCGAGCAGGACAGCGCGCCGCTGATTCAGCAGTCGGTCAAGCTCTTTATCTCGAAGACCGTGGAAATCCCGGCCGGCTCTAAGATAGTCGTAACGCAGGAGGGCCGGACTACCGCTTATGCGAGGTCCGGCGAGCCTGCGGTCTATAGCTGTCATCAGGAGATACCGCTCGTCCCATTCAAGGAGTACGCCTAATGTCCCGCTGGGGACGCTGCGACTTCTCTCAGTTCAGGGAGTTCGCGAAAGGTTTTGAAAAGCTGAGCGACTCTGAGATAGACGACCTCTGCGTGGCTTGCAGCAAAGAGCTTGCCGCAAGACTTCTGGCTCTCGTTATTCCGGCTACCCCGGTCGGCAAATACCCGAAAGGCTCTGGCAAGAAAGGCGGTACCCTCCGCCGAGGCTGGGGCGCTAAGAACGGCAAAGCCGGGCATGAGTACGCGCAGTCCCTAACCGTTACAAAGTCCGGGAATACGTATATGGTCGAAATCATAAATCCGGTCGAGTACGCCTCGTATGTCGAGTTCGGTCACCGCACCGTAAGCGGCGGCTGGGTCGAGGGCCGGTATATGCTGACTATCTCCGAGGAAAAGCTGAAACGAATTGCCCCGTCTGTGCTTGAGAAGATGGTGCTCCGAAAGCTGAAGGAGGTCTGCAATGGCGGAAATTAGTACAAACATTATCTTAGACGGAATCACGCTGGCTTTGCGGTCCGCTTTTCCCGGCAGTCATATCGAATCAAACGCAGTAAAGCAGGGGCTTCGGCAACCTGCTTTTATTGTGCTTTTGGTTAACGCCGAGGTCACGGACTACCCAGCTCAGCGCAAGAAACGTCTTCCTCGTTTCGATGTTCTCTACTTTCCGAAGTCCGGGCGTGAGGACTGCTATGGCGTGGCAGATACCCTCACAGAAGTGCTTGAAGTGATTGAACTGCCGGGCGGTGATAAGCTGCGCGGTACAGATATGAGTTTTCAGGTGACGGACGGAGTGCTTCACTTCCTTGTCTCCTATAACCACTTCACGTATAAGACGGCTGAGGAGGTCAAGATGGGAACTCTGAAAATTGAACAAGGAGGAAACTGATATGGCGAAAGCTACTGCGGCGGCAAAGCCCGCCGCTCCTACTCACTCCAAAGAGCAGCTTTTGAGGTCTCAGCGCTACGCTAAGCGCCGCGACCTTCTGGGCGCACTTTTGGAAGGCGGTAAGTGGTATACCCTCGAAGAGGTTGATACCGCTATCGAAAACTTTATGAAAGGCAAGGTGAAATAATATGGCCCTTGGCGGTGGAATCTGGGCAGTACAGAATAAGGTACTCCCCGGCACGTATATCAACTTTTCCAGCGTGGCTAAGGCGTCCGCTACTCTCTCCGACAGAGGTTACGCGGCTATGCCTCTTATGCTGGACTGGGGTCCCGACAGTACGGTCTTTACCGTGACAAGCGGCGACTTCCAGAAGAACAGCCTCAAGATTTTCGGTCATGCGTACACCGACGACGCTTTGCTGCCTCTGCGCGAGCTCTTCCAGTATACGCAGACCCTCTACGCCTATCGCCTGAACGGTGGAGGTGCTAAGGCTGCCTGCGCTTACTGCACGGCGAAGTATTCCGGCATTGCCGGCAACAAGCTCTATGTGGTTATCGCAGCGAACGCTGATAACGCTGACCTCTTTGACGTCAGCCTCTACTACGATACGACTCTCCTCGATACGCAGACCGTGGCTGCGGCTACCGCGCTCAAGGATAACGACTTCGTAACGTGGAAGACTACCGCGTCTCTCGCCGCGACTGCAAAGACCCCGCTCACCAGCGGCACGAACGGCACGGCAAACGCGGCGGCTCATCAGGCGGCGCTCGATAAGTTTGAAAGCTACAGCTTCAATACTCTCGGCTGCCCGTCCGATGACTCGACCACTATCAAGCTGTATATCAACTACACAAAGCGTCTCCGTGACGAGGTCGGCGCGAAGTTCCAGACCGTTATCTTTAACCTCGATTCCAACGAGAAGCTCGCAGACTATGAGGGCGTTATCGAAATCGGCAGCAAGGTGACGGACTACGATTCCGGCATTTCCGGCCTCGGCCAGTATGGCCTCGTGTACTGGATGACCGGCGCGTCTGCGGGCTGCGCCGTGAACAAGTCCAACACGAACAAGAAGTACGATGGCGAGCTCACTGTCGACGTGGACAGAACGCAGGCTGAGCTCGAGGCGGCAATCAAGGCCGGTCGTTTGATGTTCCACAATGTCAACGGCGACGTTCGCATTCTCGAGGACATCAATTCCCTGATTACTGTCTCCGACACGAAGGGCGACGTTTTCAAGTCGAATCAGACTATCCGCGTCTGTGACCAGATTGCGAACGATACGGCGGTCCTCTTCAACACACGCTACCTCGGCACCGTGCCGAACGATGCGGCGGGCAGAATTGCTCTCTGGAACGATATTTGCAAGCTCCATCAGGACCTCGAGTCTATTCGCGCTATTGAGGACTTCGACCCCGACAGCGTAACCGTGGAGCAGGGCGACACGAAGAAGGCTGTCCTTTGCACTGTGAAGGACCTGAACGTCGTGAACGCTATGGCTCAGCTCTATATGAGCGTTATCATCATGTAAGGAGGTTTGAATTATGGCTCAGCCTATTATGAACGCGCTTGACGCGATTGCGGGCTCTCAGGCTTCCGCGTATATCACGTTGGCCGACGGCAACAGATACTGCTTCATGCAGCTCTATTCCTTCGAGTCCAAAATGGACATCTCCGTAGCCGAGGTGCCTATCCTCGGCAAGTCCGGCAAGGGCAACAAGCCGACCGGCTGGTCCGGTACGTGGAGTGGCACCGCCCACTATAATCAGTCCGTTTTCCGCAAAATGCTCCTCGAGTATAAGCGTACCGGCTTTATGCCTACGTTCGATATTCAGGTCGCGAACGAAGACCCGACCGCTTCCGTTGGTCGTCAGACTATCATCTTGAAGAACTGCCTCACTAAGGGCGGCATTCTGGCGAAGTTTGACGCCGACGCCGAGACTCTCGACGAGGAACTTGAGGGCACCTTCGATGACTGGGAAATGCCCGAGACCTTTAGCTTGCTGAACGGCATGCAGTAAACCAACATAAAACAGGAGGTATTTTATTATGGCTAAGAATCTGACTGCGTTCCTTGCTCAGAACGCGAAGAAAATCGACAACGTTACCTTTATCGCTTCCGACCGCTTCGTTGACCCCGATACCGGCGAGGCTATGCCGTGGGAAATCTGCTGCATTACCGCAGCGGAGAACGCAGGCTTGAGAAAGGCCTGCATGCGTACCGTCCCGGTACCCGGCCGCAAGGGCCAGTTTACGCAGGACTTCGACGCGAACGCCTACCTCGCGAAGGTGGCCGTCCGCTGCACGGTGTTCCCGAATCTGAATGACGCCGAGCTCCAGCAGAGCTATGGCGTTATGGGCGCGGAGCAGCTTATCACCACTATGCTGACCCCCGCCGAGTTCGAGGACTACTCCACTAAGGTCCTGCAGGTCAATGGCTTCCAGTCCGGCGACGAAATGGTGGAAGAAGCAAAAAACTAATACTCGGAGACGACCCGGAGGCGAACTACGTCTATTACTGTCTCCACAAGTTCAAGTGGCCGCCGAATGTCTTCCTTGACATGGACCCTTATACGCAGGCGTTCATTATCGCCGCTATCGATATAAAGGTCGAGCAGGAGAAGAAAGAAGCGGCCAAAGCAAAACAAGGGAAAAAGCACTGAGGTAAAGCCGGGTCAAGCCTCGGCGCCTATTCCCGGAAAGGAGGAGGCCTATGGCCCTTATCAAGTCGCAGCTCGTACTTACGGACAGCATGACCGGCCCGCTCAAGAGTATCAATAAGGCGATGAATATCGTACTTAATAGCTTTGAGGCTATGCAGGACGCGTCCGGACGGGCTATCGACACCGCCTCCATTCAAGAGGCCCGCGAAGAGCTCGCGAGAGCGAGCGCCGCGCTGGACCAGTTGGAAGACCATACGAATAAATCGACTGACGCCTTCAGCCGTCTCGCGAAAGCTATCGGGCTTGTAATGATTGCCCGCAAGGCGCTTGATACTATCAAGACCGGAATTGACTATGCCTCCGACCTTGCCGAAGTCCAGAACGTCGTCGACGTTACTTTCGGAAGTGCTACGGAGGCTATCAACTCGTGGTCGAAAGAGTGTCTTGCCGCCTACGGCATGAACGAAGTAAGCGCAAAACGGTACGCCGGTACTATCGGCGCCATGCTCAAGTCTTCCGGCCTTGCCGGTGACGCCATCGTAGATATGTCGAAAGATATGGTCGGCCTCGCCGGCGATATGGCGTCATTCTACAACCTTGACCTCGAAACGGCTTTCGAGAAAATCCGCTCCGGCATTTCCGGCGAGACTGAGCCTTTGAAGCAGCTCGGCATTAACATGTCGGTTGCCAACCTCGAGGCCTACGCGCTCTCGCAGGGTATCACGACGGCGTATAACGAAATGTCTCAGGCCGAGCAAGTCATGCTCCGGTACAACTACCTTATGAGCACAACCGCTGACGCGCAGGGAGACTTCGCCCGCACGCAGGACAGCTACGCCAACCAGACCCGGCTTCTCTCCGAGAGCTGGCTCGAGTTTACCGGCATTATGGCTGAGCAGCTTCTGCCGGTCCTTACGACTATCGTCTCGTGGCTGAATAATATCATCGCCTTCCTCACGGAGAATGCGGATGTGGTCAGCGCGGTACTTGTAGGGCTGGCTACTACGGTCGGCATTCTCGCCGTCGCGTGGGTCGTTCATGCCGCTGCCCAGTGGCTGGCTGTCGCGGCAAATCAGGCCCTTATTGTTTCGCTCCTCTCGAATCCGATTCTCTGGATTGCCCTTATCATCGGCGTACTTGTTGCAGCGATGTATCGATGGATTCAGTCTATCGGCGGCGTTAAAAATGCGTGGGAGATTTGCAAGCTCGCGCTTATCGTGGGCTGGAACGCAGTCAAGCTCGCATTCTTTACCGGCGTCTACTGGGTCATTGACCTCGTAGACAAGCTCAAGCTCTGCTGGCAGAAAGCTGGCGTCGCAATCGCGAACTTCATGGGAGATATGAAGGTCTCTGTACTGACGATTCTCCAGAACATGATTAACGGCGCCATCGATATTATCAATAAGTTCATCGGGGTACTGAATAAAATCCCCGGCGTGAGTATTGACGCCATTGAGCATGTGACCTTTGCGACGACTGCTGCCGCAGAAAACGAGGCTGCGAAGTCCGCTCGCGCAGCAGACCTTGCCGCGTATGAAAGCGAGCTTGCCAGTGCGAAGGCCGGAAGAGACGCGCACATTGACTCTCTGAAAGCTGAGCTCAATTCTTCGGTTGACGCCTTACAGGCTGCTTATGCTCAGGCAAAGGCTGACGCGGCAGCGGACAGCTCTGCAGAGCAGACCGCTCTCGACGGTATCGGCGCGGACGCCGCCGGCATTAACGACAGCGCGGGAAGTGCGGCTGCGTCCTTGAAGGAAACGACCGAGGACCTAAAGTATATGAGAGACCTTGCGGAGCAGGAAGCAATCAACCGCTTCACGACTGCTGAGGTCAAAATCGATATGACTGGCATGACTAACCGCATTGACTCCGATATGGACCTTGACGGCGTGCTGAATACTCTGACCGAGGGCTTCGCGGAAGCGCTTGAGGTCACTGCTGAGGGGGTGCATGAATAATGTATAGCTTTTACTTCGGGAGTCTGCTTCTACCGGTTACGCCGCAGAAGCTGACGACCAAAATCAAGGGGAACAACAAAACGCTTACCCTTGTCAATGAGGGCGATATAAACTTTCTACGCTCTCCCGGCTTGACCGAAATTAGCTTTGACGTTGTTCTCCCTATGCTGGGGCAGTACTCTTTTGCGGACACCTTCCGCAGGCCTGATTACTACCTCGGTATTTTCGAGAACTACATGACAAGTAAGACTCCGTTCCGCTTCATCGTGAGTCGTATGTCGCCCTCTGGGAGACTTTTGTTCGATACGAATATGAAAGTAAGCCTTGAGAGCTATAACATCACAGAGGACGCCACAAAAGGCCCTGACGTGACCGTTTCGGTAACGCTCAAGCAGTATATCGACTATGCGACGAAGACCGTCACGGTTACGAAACCAGCGGCAGCTGCGCGCAAGCCGACTATTAAGGAGGAGAAGAAGCGCGAGACTTCGAGCAAGCCTAAGACGAAATCCTATACCGTAAAGAAGGGCGATTGTCTCTGGAACATTGCGAAGAAGTATTACGGCAACGGAGCGCAGTACACAAAAATCTATAATGCGAATAAGGGCAAGATAAAGAATCCTAACCTTATTTACCCGGGGCAGGTGTTGACGATTCCATGAGTAAAGTAGATTTAATCATTCAGAGCGGCAGCACGATTCTCTACCCCATCGTTGAGGAAGGTATCAGCCTTTCGTGGGACCGCAAAGGCTCTCCCGGGAAGCTCAAGTTTTCCGTAGTAAAGGATTCCGTCTTGTCTTTTCAGGAAGGAGACGCCGTAAAGCTGTCCGTCGATGGGACGGACATGTTTTACGGCTTTGTCTTTACAAAGAGCCGCTCAGGCCGCGCGCCGAACGTTATCGAGGTTACCGCCTACGACCAGCTCCGCTACTTCAAGAATAAGGACACCTATGTCTACTCAAACAAGAAGGCGAGCGACGTTATCAAGATGATAGCTGAGGACTTCGGCCTCAGCGTGGGAACTCTTGAGGACACGGGGTACGTTATCGGCTCGAGGACCGAGGACAATACTACGCTCTTTGACATTGCCCAGAATGCGCTTGATGAAACGCTGCGAGCGAAAACTAAGCTCTATGTGCTCTACGATAAAGTCGGCAAGCTGACACTGCAGGACATCGAGAGCATGAAGCTGAATCTGCTTATCGACGCCGACACCATCGGCGAGTACTCCTATTCGAGCACCATCGACAAGCAGACCTACAACCAAATCAAGATTACTTTTGAGAACAAGGATTCGGGCAAGCGCGAAATCTTCATTGCGAAGGATAGCTCGAATATCAACAAGTGGGGTCTTCTGCAATACACCGATACCGTCGAGCTCTCCTCGAGCGGCGCGGCAAAGGCGGAGGCCCTCTTGAAGCTCTACAACACAAAGACCCGCTCGCTCTCTATCTCCGACGCGCTCGGCGATACGAGAGTCCGGGCAGGCTCGTCCGTTATTGTTAAGCTGGGGCTCGGAGACATCAACGTCCAGAGCTACCTACTGGTCGAATCGGTGACGCACAAGTTCAAGCAAGAGCAACACCTGATGGACCTGAAATTGCGAGGTGGTACATTTGTCACTTGATATGAACGGCTTTTTAGAAAACGTAAAACGCGCCGCGCTGGAGGCGGTTAACGCTGCTAAGCCCTTCGCCTTCGTTCTCGGCAAGGTGACGAGCGTATCGCCGCTCAAGGTGCAGGTCGACCAAAAGCTCGAGCTCACCGCAGCGCAGCTTATCCTGACGAACGCGGTCCGGGACTATACCGTCTATATGACGGTAGACCATCAGACCGAAAACACCGCGGGTGGAAGCGGAGACGCTTCATTTGCGAGCCACAAGCATGCCTACAAGGGCAAGAAGGCCTTCAAGGTCCACCTCGGGCTGAAAGCCGGCGAGCAAGTGCTGCTTCTCCGTACCGACGGCGGGCAGAAGTTTATTATCATAGACAGAGTGGAGGCGCCTACATGATACCGAAAGTAGACAATGACCTCTTGACGCTTGAGGTCGAGACTCAGCCGAGTCTTACTTACGCTCTGGATATTGAGCATGGGCGCATTCGCGGCATGGTAGACGAGCTCGAGTCGCTGAGGCAGGCTATTTACCTGATTCTCAGCACAGAGCGGTACGCCTATCTCATTTACTCATGGAACTACGGCGTTGAGCTCGTCGAGCTTATCGGCCAGCCGAAAGAGTATGCACTTTCAGAGATTAAGCGTTGCATTACAGAGGCCCTACTGCAGGACGACCGAATCACCGCAGTAGACGGCTTCGAGTTTGAGACCGGAAAAAAGACCGTGCACGTCACCTTTACCGTGCATAGCATTTTCGGCGATTTGGAGGTGGAAACCGATGTATGAGGATAAAACCTATGAGGCGATTCTTCAAGAGAAACTCGCCCGCGTAGCGTCGAGCCTTGATAAGCGCGAGGGCTCGATTATTTTCGATGCGCTTGCGCCGAACTCCCTCGAGAGCGCCATGATTTATGTGGCTCTCGATACTGTACTCAATGAGACCTTCGCAGACACCGCAAGCAGAGACTATCTTATCATGCGCTGCGCTGAGCGCGGTATCACGCCTCTGCCGGCGACCTGCGCCGTGGGTATCGGCGAGTTTAGTATGGATATTCCTATCGGCACACGCTTCTCCTGCGATAAATACAACTGGGCTGTGACCGAAAAAATCGAGTCTCTCAAGTATTACCTTACCTGCGAGACCGCCGGCGCGGACCCGAACGGCTACACCGGTCAGCTTATTCCCATCGAGTATATCGAGGGACTCGCGACCGCGGAGCTGACGAGTATCGTTATTAACGGTGAAGACGAAGAAGCGACCGAGACCCTGAGACTGCGCTACCTCAACAGCTTTGAGAATCAGTCCTACGGCTTCAATCGCGGGCAGTATATCGAAGTCACCGAGGCACTGCCGGGCGTCGGCGGGTGCAAGCCCTACCGTGCGTGGAAAGGTCCCGGAACGGTCAAGCTCGTTATCACGGGAAGCGACTACCAACCGCCTTCCGATACCCTTATCAATACTGTGCAGACGACCATCGACCCGACACAGAACAGCGGCGACGGTATCGGTCTTGCTCCTATTGACCATGAGGTTACGGTCGTCGGCGCAGCAGGTACTACGGTCAATATCTCTACGACCTTGACCTTCGCCTCGGGCTGGAACTTGACCGAGTGTCTCCCGTACATTCAGAACGCTCTTGATGCCTACTACCTCGAGCTCAACTCGACGTGGAGCAAAGAGGCCGGGTTGATTGTCCGCGTATCGCAAATCGAGTCGAGACTCCTCGCGCTCGCCGGTATCGTCGATATTTCCGGCACGACTCTGAACGGCCAGACGGGAAATCTCACGCTCGATAAGGACGCGGTTGCGGTGAGGGGGTCGTTCACAAATGCGTAATTTCAACAACATCAGGACCATCGACCTCAAAGAGTATCTTCCAGACGTGCTGAAAGACGTGCAGGAAATGCGGGCAATCATGGAAGCGGAGACCCCGGAGGTACAAGCTATCTGGGACGCCTGCGAGGATTGCATGAACGACCAGTTTATCTCTGAGGCTACCGAGAACGGCGTGGCCCGCCGGGAGAAAATGCTGGGTATCACGCCCTTCGCGACCGATACTCTTGACGACCGCAAGCTCCGGCTGCTCAGTCGGTACAACGAAAATATTCCCTACACAAGGAAAAGCCTCGCCATTCTGCTTGAGTCTCTCTGCGGGGCGGGAGGTTATGTTTTGACTATCACGACGGCGACCTTTACCGTCAATGTGAAAGTCGCGCTCGGCGTCAAGAAGCAGGAGACGATTATCTCCGAGACGCTTGAGCGCATTCTGCCGTACAACATGGTCTTTACGGTAGAGCTTCTTTATAACACGTGGGCTAAGGTCAAGCCCTATAAATGGAGCGAGGTCAAGCCGCTCACGTGGAAAGATTTGAAGGAGGAGGTACTTACTTAATGGCTACCTACACAGACAACTACAACCTGAAAAAGCCGGCGCCGGAAGACTTCGCGGACATTGCAGACCTCAATGAGAACGCGGATAAAATCGACGCCGCACTCAAGGACAAGGCGGACCTCGATGAGTCCGGCAAGCTGAAGGAGAGTCAGCTTCCGAACCTGTCCTATATCCCGGCTTCACAGAAAGGCGCAGCAGGCGGCGTCGCAAGCCTCGGCTCTGACGGTAAGGTCCCTTCGGGGCAGCTTCCCGCTATGAACTACATCCCTACTTCTCAAAAGGGCACAGCGGGAGGCGTTGCGAGTCTGGGCTCTGACGGCAAGGTCCCTTCTGGACAGCTTCCTTCGCTCGACTATATTCCTACTTCGCAGAAGGCCGCAGCGAACGGCGTTGCGTCCCTTGACGCGAATAAGAAGGTCCCGGTCGCGCAGATTCCCGCCCTCAGCTATATCCCTACCTCTCAGAAAGGCGCAGCGGGAGGCGTCGCGAGTCTGGGCTCTGACGGCAAGATTCCCGAATCTCAGCTCGGCGCGGTCGGCGTGCCGCCTCAGATTATCGCCACAATTCCGAGCGGCAGCTCCGTCACCTGCAAATGCGGCTCTAAGACCTTGACCGCTACGAGCACTGGTACCGTGACATTCAACCTGACGGGGTACGGTACATGGGTCGTGACGGCTACAAAGGACGGCCAGACCGCTACCGAGAGCGTTGTCGTGGACGATGTGAAGCAGTATAAAATCTCGCTCTCCTACTTCTCCGCTACGCTGAAAGTAACCTCGGACTCCGGCGCTACCGTTACCGCCACGAACGGCACGAAGACCTTCTCCGGCACCGTGCCTACGAGCGGCGTGCTCTCCCTGACGATTACCGCGTCCGGCACCTATACCGTTACCGCTACAAAGAGCGGAGAGACGACCGACCCCGTGAGCGTGGCAATCACGACTTCCGGGCAGACCTACTCCGTCGAGTGTCTGTTCTTCAACAGCGTGCTCTCTAAGAACACGTGGGCGCAGATTGCTAAGGCCTCTGCCGCAGGCAAGGCTTCTCAGCTTTGGTCTGTCGGCGATACGAAGGACATCACGGTCGGAAGCGAAACCCTGACGCTCGTAATTATGGGCTTCAATCATGACGACCTCGCAAGCGGCGGCAAGGCCGGCATTACCTTTGGCATGAAAAACCTTATGGCAACTACGCGCCGAATGAATGCCTCGAATACAAATAGCGGTGGCTTTACCGGCTCTGAAATGTACTCGTGGCTGCAAAACACGCTTTTGCCGACCCTGCCGTCCGACCTGCAAGCAGTACTTAAGAGCGTCAACAAGAAGACCTCCGCAGGCAGTCAGAGCTCGACTATCAACACAAACTCGATGAAGCTCTTCCTCTTCTCCGAGATTGAGATTTTCGGCTCGACCACCTACTCGAAAGCCGGTGAGGGCTCGCAGTACAGCTACTTTGCTACCGCCGCGAACAGAATCAAATACCTCTCCAACGGCTCCGGGTCTGCGAACCGGTGGTTGGGACGTTCTCCTTATGGGAGCAACTCCAGCGACTTCTGCATTGTGGACAGCGGCGGCTACGCGGACTATGGCAGCGCCAGCGACGCCTTCGGCGTTTGCTTCGGCTTCTGTGTTTAATCTACTATCTTTAGTCAATCCGGGGCCCTTGTGGCCCCGGTAGGAGGTAAAAGCTAACTATGTCAGTTTATAAAGCACTGCGAGGAGACAGCTCGGTCCAGTTCGTAGAGACTGCGCGCAAGCTCGCCGTGCATACAAGAAAATGCTGCCTGAAAATGCCGAAGAGGTACACCTTCTACGGCGCTCAGGAGCTAAGCGCTCTCGCCGATACCGTCTATAACGAGGTCAAAATGGCGAACAGCGTTTTTCCCGGAAATCAGCACGAGGCGCAGCTCCGGCGCGACCACCTTATTGAGGCAAACGCCACGCTTCAGGCGCTTATCGGTCAACTCGGAATTATGGCAGACCTTCTCAAGCAAAATCCTGAAAAGCTGCGCTGGCTCGATAATTCTCTCGAGGAGTGGGCTTCCCTCATCAGTGAGGAAGCTAAGCTAATTTCCGGCGTAAAGAAATCGGATAAGGAGCGCTTCAAGAATCTGCCCTAACCGATATACGGGTCCTGTCATGATACTGTTGTCTTATCCTGCGAACTGGTGGTGGGAGCGTTCTCCTAATGGGAGCAACTCCAACAACTTCTGCAATGTGAACAGCAACGGCAACGCGAACAATAACAACGCCAACAACACCAACGGCGTTTGCTTCGGATTCCATAAGGAATCAGGTCCGACAAAGTAAGCAGTAGACGCTTGCGTCTCCCGCTGAAATCAGTACCTTTATGGAAGGATGACTCATACCCTGCCTTTTGGCTAAAACACTCCTTTGATGTAGTCGCTCGGACGCTGCTTGCATGGCACGGTTTACGCGGACCGTGTTTCATGGGCGGTACTACTATGCAGTTACTTTTACGCGTGCAACACTGTACAAAGGGGACAATTTTTAATGACAAGTGAAGAAAGACACGAGGCTCGCTATCAGAGGCGAGTCAAGAAACGGCAAGAAAGACGCCTCGCTCTCAGCAAATCCTGCGGAGATTTTGAGGACGTCTTTTCTTATGAAAATCTATATCAGGCCGGGCATATCTGCTGCCGCGGCGTTAGCTGGAAAAGCTCCACGCAGACTTACCGCTTCAATCTCGTAACGAATACAGCCGCAACTCGGCGCGCGCTTCTTGACGGGGCGTATAAGAGCCGAGGCTTTATCGAGTTCGACCTCTACGACCGAGGGAAAATGCGGCACATCAGGAGCATTCACATCAGCGAGCGCGTCGTGCAGAGGACGCTCTGTGATAAGGTCATCAACCCGACCTTAAAACCGTCGTTCATCTATGACAACGGCGCAAGTACCGAGAACAAAGGAATCGACTTCGCTCTTAACCGTCTCTCCTGCCACCTGCAAAGGCATTACAGGAAGTACGGCCGGGAGGGCTATGTTCTTCTCTTTGACTTCTCCAACTACTTCGCCAACGCGCAGCATTGGCCGGTCAGCCGTGAGCTGGCAAAGCGCGTGCATGATGTGAGAATCAGGGCTCTCGCGAACGAGTGCCTCGATAATTTCGGGCCCATCGGTTACGGGCTCGGAAGTCAAATCTCGCAAACTGCCGCTCTTATGCTGCCGAATAAGCTCGACCACTTCATCAAGGAAAAGCTCGGCATTAAGGGCTACGCCAGATATATGGACGACGGCTATCTGATTCATCCGAGCAAGGAATACCTCAAAGAGTGTCTTACTCGCATGAAAGAGGTCTGTGATTCTCTCGGCATTATTCTTAATACGAAAAAGACAAAAATCAAGAAGCTCAGCGAGGGCTTCAAGTTCCTGCAAATCCGCTTCAAGCTGACGGAGACCGGGAAGGTCCTTCGCAAAATGAGCTTTGAGAGTATTAAGAAAATCCGGCGCAAGCTCAAGAAGTTCAAGCGCTGGAATATCGAGGGCAGAGTCGTGAAAATCGCCGGCAAGCTCGTCCGGCGTGTATTTCCGCTCTCGGATATTTGCAGCGCCTATGAGAGCTGGCGCGGGCACATGAAGCGAGGAAACAGCTTCCATGCCGTCGAGCGCATGGACCTATATTTTAAGAAACTGTTCGGATTCCACCCGAACAATAAAATCGAATGGAGGAAAGCGCTATGTACTTAATCACAAACTCGGCAAATCTCATTGTCGAAATCTGCGAGCACCCCTGTTATGTTCGCAAGCAGGCGAACGGCGTTGTTGTTCTCAGTGAACAGGACAAGGCCGACGCGATTTACTCGAACGACTCCAACACCTTCTGGCCTACTCAGCAGGTCGGGTATCTCTGCGACCGGCACACCCTCGTTGAGGTCGAGAAAGTTCCCGCAGAAGTTGTCGCCGGCTTCTACTTCTACCATGCCGGGGAGTTCTACACGACTGAGGCGAATTTGACCGCCCTCGCAAAAGCACGGGCCCCGGAGCTTGCGAGCCTTGTTTTCGTGAAAATGGCAGAGACAGAACAGCTCGACGACGCGACTCTCACGGAACACGCCGAGCAGTTTTCAGAATGGGCATACCCGGTAGCTTATGCGGTCAAGGCAATTTGCTCTTACAAAGGAAAGCTGTACCGCTGCGTACAAGCACACAGCTCGCAAGCAGATTGGACACCGCCGACTACCGCAAGTCTCTGGAAGGAAATCGGAGACCCCACGGTCGAGTACCCCGAATGGTCGCAGCCCCTCGGCGCACATGACGCCTACGCGCTCGGCGATAAGGTAGCGCACAACGGCAAGCACTGGGTAAGCACTGCCGCAAATAACGTTTGGGAGCCGGGGGTCTACGGCTGGGAGGAGGTTACCGAATGACGGTTTATCAATGGCTCTGCCTTTTGGGCGTGCCTGCGCTCATTGCGGCCATCTTCAAGTACCTACACTCCCTCGTCAAGAAGAACGCTCTGGACACGGCTGCGGTAAAGGCGGGACTGCAAGCCTTGCTCAGGTCGCAGATGATTAGCGACTACAACAAATGGGAGGAACGCGGCTTCGCTCCTATCTACGCCCGGGAGAACTTTGAAAACTGCTGGAAGCAGTACCACTCTCTCGGCGTGAACGGCGTTATGGACGACCTCCATAACAAGTTCTTAGAGCTGTCGGTATCGCCGCCCGATGAGAGCTAAGAAACGAGAGTTTTCCAAAATCATAATCGCCATCGTCGGGACCGCTACGGGTATCGTAACGGTCTTTACTTTGGCCGTTGTTTGGAAAACCGGCGACACCTCGCCGCTTGCATACCTTATCCCCGCCATCTTTGCCGAGCTCGCTACCGCGACCGGCTTCTACTACAGTAAGGCGAAAGCCGAAAACCGAATCAAGCTCCGTAAGAAGTACGGGCCTGATATATACAATGATTCAAAGGAGGACTAAAAACATGTTAGAAAGCGTACTGCAAAACCTTATCAACATCGGCTGGGCCATGCTTATCTTCCTCGCCGCGTACCTTGCGAATGTCGCCTTTTCGCTCTGGTACAACATCAAGATTCTGCATGAGGCCTTTGACAAGGACAAGCTCATTGCGAGTGGCCTTAAGATTCTGACTTTCGTGGTCGGGCTGACGCTGCTCTGCACCGCAATCACGACTCTGCCCCTGTTCGCAAATCAAGTCGGCTGGGCGATTCCCGAGGAGTATTCTGACCTCTTCGCTGACCTTATTATCATCGGCGCCGTGCTGCTCGTGGCCTGCAAGTACATCAAGGAGGCCTTTACTAAGTTCGTGGCAATCCTGAACGCTAAGACAGAAGGAGGTATTGAGAATGAGTAACAGCCCGCTCGTAAGCTATACAAAAATCTCGCCGAATAAGTCGAGCCCTCGCAACCACAAAATCGATACCGTAACTATCCATTGCGTAGTCGGTCAATGCTCGGTCGAGACCCTCGGCAACGTGTTCGCGCCCACCTCTCGGCAGGCGTCCAGCAACTACGGTATCGGGTATGACGGCCGTATCGGTATGTATGTCGAGGAGAAAGACCGCTCGTGGTGCTCCTCGAACGCGGCGAACGACAACCGCGCAATTACGATTGAGGTCGCCAGCGACACCAAAGAGCCTTACGCGGTCAATGCGAAGGCCTATGCCGCGCTTATCGACCTGCTCGTCGATATTTGCAAGCGTAACGGAATCAAGGAACTCAAGTGGAAGGCTGACAAGTCTCTTATCGGTCAGCCGGACAAGCAGAACATGACCGTACACCGTTGGTTTGCGAATAAGAGCTGCCCCGGTACATACCTCTACGAACGGCACGCCCAGATTGCCTCTGAGGTCAACAAACGCCTCGGGAGTACGAATATCAAGCCCGCGCCTGAAAAGCCGTCTGGGGGCTTGTATCGCGTCCAGACGGGTGCTTTTAAGTCTAAGGCAAACGCAGACGCCATGCTGGCTAAGGTCAAGGCGAAAGGCTTTGATACCTATATGGTGAAGGTCGGAGACCTCTACAAGATTCAGGTCGGGGCCTTCAAGGTCAAGGCGAATGCGGAGGCTACGTTGAAGAAGCTGCAGGCGGCAGGCTTCTCGGGCTTCATCACTACCGAGCAGGGCACCGGTAAATCGGTCGACGAGCTTGCCAGAGAAGTCCTGCAAGGCAAGTGGGGCAATGGCGCGGAGCGTAAGAAGCGACTTGAGGCCGCAGGGTATGACTACGCCGCCGTACAGAAAAAAGTAAATCAGCTCGCCTAAGAGATAAGGCCGGAGTCGTTCCTTCGCGGGACGGCTCCGGCCTTTTACTATTTGCGGTAAAACCGCAACGGAAAGTTCGCAGAATCCCGGCAGTTTTGCGCGCTCCCTTTTCTTACCAAACACGGTAAAATAATAATTGTCAAGGGGAAAGCCTTGACAAAGAAAAGAGCCCCCGTTGTTCCAGCAACGAGAGCTCAGAAAGGAGGTCAATCATGGACGGCTACCACACCGACTACGGATTCATGGGCTTGGTAAACGGAGAGTACATGCTCTTCGCGACTGACACCGAGTACCTTGAATACGTAACTGACGACTAACCTCGTCCGCTCGAGAGCTTGGCCGGTCACAAGACCGGCTGAGCTTAAGAGTGTTCATATATTATATCGCGTTCAGGCGAGAAAGTAAACCCTAAGGAGGTAACGATTCTATGAATTTCCAACGCGCTTGCTACAGCTACTCCGCCTTACAGCGGTGCGCGGACGCCGTAAAGGCTACAAACTGGACCGTTCGCCGGTCGGCAGAACATTTCAGCAAATGCTTTGAGGTAAAGAAGGTATTCGAGCTTTGCTATGATGAGACGCATTGCCTGCTCTTCGACCCGGACTTTTCTCCGTGGTACGACTACCTTAAAGCGGTCGACCGCAAATACACGAAGAAGGAGCTCGACATGAAGCTGCGTATGTGCCACCGTTTCCTCGCAAACGAGCTCAACGCGATTCTGGCTGCTATGAGAGCCGGCGAGGTAGACGCGGTTGACTGAAAGCGGTAAAACCGCAATGGAAAGTTCGCAAAATCCCGGCTGTTTTGTGCGCTCCCGAAATCAGTAAAACGCGACATAATAATAAATGTAAGGTGCGTAACACCTAAAGCAGGGAGGCAAAATAAAATGACTTATGAAATTGAAATTACTCGGAACAACGTAACTCCGGCTAAGTTTTTTGCAGAAATTCGATTTGCGTGCGAAAAGAAAGGTATTGATTTTGGCCTTGAGCTTGAGCAATTCGTAAATCCCATTCAGCCCAGCAATCACCACTATGCTGTTATCAACGGCAAGAAAGTCTGCTACGCTGGCAATTACCGTTACATAGAGCCTGCAGAGTCTGCACCATGTGAGGCTGAGGTTTGTCGGGACCTGCCCTATGATTGCCAAACATTCGTCCGCGGCTTTGATGGAGCTTGCTACAATGAGATTTGTGAGTTCACCTTTGATGACGAAAAGACTGGACACGGGTATTACTATCAAATGAATAAGGACGCAACAGCGTAAGAAAGATTCGCCCGCAAGGGCGTTTCTTTCGGGCCGATTGCTTTAACGCACTACTTTATTAAAGGAGGTAAGCCAATGGCAAAACGAGTCGGGAAGACCGACGACCAACCTTTTGTAAAGCTCTTCCGAGAGCTTACATACCGCTGGACTCCGTGGGAGGTCTGGCAGGACTTCGTTACGATGTACGCTTGCGCTATCTCGAACGCGGTCGATAAGTCCCACTTTGAAAAACGCGAGGAGCTCTACCTCAAGCGGATTCAGAAATACAGCAAGAAGGAGCAGGAGATTTTTCCTCAGCTCGCTGCGGAAGTGGTCCTTGCTCTCGAGAAGAATCCGGAGCAGGACTTCCTCGGAAGTATCTTCATGGCGCTTAACCTCGGCAATGACTCCGGCGGGCAGTTCTTTACGCCCTACGATGTTTGTCGAATGATGGCAGAAATGACTTGCGACAACGTGCTGCCGACTATTGAGGCGAAAGGCTATATCTCAATTAACGACTGCACTTGCGGCGCCGGTGCCACTCTGATTGCCGGAGTTCACGCTGCGGCTAAGCAGATAAGCAAGGCCGGTCTGAACTGGCAGAATCACATTCTCGTGACCGCGCAGGACGTTGATTACACCGTAGCATACATGTGTTATATCCAGCTCTCGCTTCTCGGCGTCGCCGGTTATATCAAAGTAGGCAACTCGCTTACCGAGCCTATGCGCCCGGACGACTCATTGGAGAACTACTGGTTTACGCCGATATACTGCTCCGATGTGTGGGCTATCAGAAGGCTGCTCAAGGGCAGAACGCTCTTATAAGCAAATATATTTTCAGGAGGTTTTTATTATGGCAACTATCACAACGAAAGAGACCCGCGCCTTTAACTGGGCGAATCCGGGTACACTCAAGGTCGGCGATGAAATCGTCGAGACTCTCAAGAACGGTCGCGAGGTCGTGTTCGTCGTCATGGACGACGGCGTTATCGGGCTGAAGAATCTGCTTGGCTACCACCGCATGAATGAGGACTGGACCAACAAGGGCGGCTGGCTCGCCTGCGATATGCGCCGCTACCTCAACGAGGAAGTTATCGCGCTGCTTCCTGACGAGCTCGTCGCGGCTATAAAGCCCCGCAAGTTCGGCAAAGAGGAGGACAAGCTCTGGCTCTTCTCGGAGATGGAGGTCTTCGGCGACCACGACTGGACCGAGAACGACCCTGACCGCGGCTTCCAGTTCGAGTACTTCAAGGACTGCCGCAACCGTATCAAGGTCGACGAAGACGGAGATGCGGACTGGTGGTGGGAGCGTTCTCCTGATGGGAGCAACTCCAGCTACTTCTGCTTTGTGAGCAGCGGCGGCGGCGCGAACTATAACTACGCCAACGTCACCAGCGGCGTTTGCTTCGGCTTCTATATCTAATCATCAATCTATGAATCCGCGGGGCCTTGTGCCCCGCGGTGAAAGGAGAACGACACTTTGGGACTTAAAGATTTGCGGCTTGCGAAAGGCTACAGCCGCACCGAGCTGGCAAAAGTCAGTGGAATCCGCTACCAGAAAATCCGTGATATTGAGGTCGGTATCATCAAGCCTGAGAATATCACGCTCAAAACGGCTCTCAAGCTCGCGCAGGCTCTCGACTGCCGGCCTGAAGACCTGACAAAACCGGATAAGGAGGAAAGCGATGTATGAGGAACTGAGAAAGGCCTTTATCAAACGCCTTACCGTGGACAGTCCTCACCATGACGCGCGGCGTAAAGACTTCAATCAAGCCATCTTTGACGCTGACGAAGGCTTTGCGTGCTTTAACGGAACGGACCTCGATATGGTCCTTGAAAAGTTTGACGCCGCAGTCCGAGACTTGACTACTTACCAAAAGCGGTAAAACCGCAACGAATAGTTCGCAGAATCCCGGCGGTTTTGCGCGCTCCCTTTTTCTACTGAACACGGTAAAATATAATTGTCAGTTGGAAAACACTGGGATTTATAAAGGAGGCAAATACAATAAAAGACATGAGCATTATCGCTAACAAGAAGATTATCAACAAGGAGACCAACGAGGTCCGTCTGGTCGTGAGCATTGACGAGGAGAATCGCAAGATTCACTCTGTCCCCGTGGACGAGCCTAACGCCGAGCCGAGTATCATGGCTGCTGCAAGCTATGACCGTCGCTGGAAGCTCTACGAAGAGCCTGAGACTACCGTTGAGACTGAGCCCGAGGCTACTGAGCCCGAAGTCAGCCATGACGAGCCCATGAAAATGTCGGACGTCGTGACTAAGCTCGAGAGCCTGTTCGACATTCTGAATCGCGTCTACTTCGACAACGCGCTACCGAAACCGGTCATCACCGTTCAGTCCACCCCTAAGGCTTACGGCCACTGCTCTACTAAGAAGATTTGGAAGAGCGAGAACGACGGCCAGTATGAAATCAACATCGGCGCCGAGTTCCTCAATCGTCCGTCCGCTAACACGGCTGCGACGATGTGTCACGAGATGGTCCACCTTTACTGCCTCGTGAACGAGATTCAGGACACTTGCCAGAAGGGCCGCTACCACAACAAGACCTTCAAGGCCGAGGCTGAGGCGAGAGACCTTGAAATCGGGTACGACCGTACTGTGGGCTTCTCCCACACAAATCCGACCGAGGCCTTCAAGAAGACCCTCGAAGACAACGGCTTTGTACTTGAAGTTCCGTTCGCTCGCGTTATGCCTGAGGAGAAAGCAAAGGCCGAACGCGAAAAGCCTCACCGCTACGTTTGCCCGGTCTGCGGGCAGGAAGTTAAGACGACCGCCGACCTCAGCCTCATTTGCGGTATCTGTGAGGTCGCTATGGAGAGGGCTGATTGAAAGAACTCCAGAACAGCCCGTATCGCGTCCAAAGTTTTCAGAGGGTAAATCTAAGGGCCCCTGAGCTAAAACGCGATACGGGAGGTCTGGGGCTTGCCCGAGGAGGTTTATATGAGAGACGAAGAGTACCTCTTCAAAGAAGATGTACGAGAAAAGGCGATAACAGCCCGGAGTGCTAAGAAGCGCCCTCGGCATAACGGTTGCCGCCTACCGCAATACACGGCAAAGGAGATGAAAGAGATGAGCGGTCCTACCTACACGCTCAACCTGAAAAAACGTATCACATACGCAGAGTTCAAAGCACTTCCCGAGGGCTTGCAGAAGAGCTACGTGCAGAACATTATCGACAGGTACCACGTCGGGCCTTCGGCTCTTGCCGAGCTTATGGGCGCGAACGCCGGCGCGGTCGGCGTTTACCTGAGCAAGAGAGGCTTTTCCTTCAAGCGAGGTTTTCAACCTACGAAGGACGACCTCGAGAGATTCCGAGAGGACTACGGTATCAGCACGAATGCGCCGACAAAAAAAAATAACTTTGGAGAACTTCTCGTTCTGCTTCTCCGGAGCCTTCAACGCGGCGAGCTTTGTAAAGCAAATCAAGGCCTTCGTCCCCGAAGGACAACTCCTGCGGGTCTCCGTAGCAGTCGAGGTAGTCGAGCCCGAGCCCTCTGCTACTGAGCCTGCTACCGAAGAAAGACCTTGATTTGCAAGGCTTTTGGTTATCTGGTAGTACTGGTAGTTCGTAAAAACTGAAAAGATTTTTCCAAAAAGTAAAGGGACTCAAGGCGCAATCTCGTCGCTCCCTCGCATTACATGTATATATAAGGAAAATTCGTTAAAACGGACTACCGACTACCAAAAGAAAAAGGACAGGCTTAAAGCCTATCCTTAATCTGGGTCGCAAGTACGAAACCGTAAGGCAGAACGACTATCGTCACCTCAGGGGTTCGACCTGCGATTAAATTGGTGGACCTGAAGGGATTCGAACCCTCGACCTCTCGGATGCGAACCGAACGCTCTACCAAGGCTGATATATTGCATCCACATACGTTTGATTCGTTGAATTTTTGCACTATTTTATTAAATTCGAGGCTAATTCAGCAGGAAAATGTTATATCCGCAGTTCGACATATATGGCCCGCTTTGTTCAAAAAAATACAAGTGTCAATTATCTTTTGCCTCTCCCTACGGACAACGACCATTGTGTTCTGCTACACGCAAGACAGAAAAAGGAGGACAGACGCATCTGTCCTCCCTAAGTGAACTCCTTAGAGATACACCGCGAGTGCTGTTTCCGCTATTTAAGAACGTCGGAATCGCTATCCCTTGCCAACCTAGAGTAGAAAAGCAATAATATGTTTGAGCTCCTTTGCGAAGCACTGTGTTAAATCCACACAGCGCACTTCGTTATGCAAAAGCAACTTCATCTACTTTGCGCGCAAGCCCCGCAAGCTTTTTTGCTTGTCCCTTGCTTAACTGCACAGTTGTTTGATCTTTGTGAATTTCGGAGTGATATATGTTCTCGTTTTCAGGTGCGTAAATAACAGTAGCCCCTACATCATAGCAATCGTGTACTGTAACATAGACAATCGTACCAAACAGAGGCCCAGCGCGCATAATTTCAACAGCCTCGGCCAAAGGAAGATTCCCTGATCGGTTAACAGAAAGGCCGTGTGGGTCTTTAAATGCAGCGCTTGATAATGACCCATCACTTCTCCAATACTTCTCATCCGGCCTTACAGCACGAAAAAGCGCTTCAGTTAAAGAAAAATTTTCATCCATAAAATTCAGCTACTATTTTAGCAATGTTACCAGTTACATCTTCAAATTCGTCCTCAGATGAATCCTCGTTGATTCTAAATACTTCTACTGTAGAATCTTTGTTTAGTTCAAATTCAAGATACTGTCCGGCCTCTTTAGAGTACTCCATTTGTATGCGGCCATCTGTGAGGGGATAGATGTCAGGTTGAATAGGGATAGTTTTAATCAATCGAATTGCACTTTCAATGTAAGAGCTATCAAATGCTTCTGCTCCATAGCCATTCCAATTGGCTTTGTACTCGCCAAATTCCCTCAACTTCTGGATATTTCTACTCGACTCCAGCATAGGCACACTCTCCGTCAGACTAACAGTAATGCCATTATAGGCTGGAGTTACGGGTTCTATTCCTTGACTTTGATATTGGCAAACTTGCTGTACCTCACCAACATATTGCGCTATCGGAGATAGAGAGCTACCCCCATTTGGCAGACTTACAACAGCAGCTGTAAATACTGCAGCTACTTTCTTACCAACTTCAAGAAAAGCTTGGCTTTTTGTTTGTTCAGCAAGTGAAATAGATAATGAACTCATTGATTTACACTTCTAACATAGACAGGAATTTCTTTTGTGCCAATTAAACTGTTATTGACATATACTTCAAGTATATATGCACCAGAAGTTTCAATAACTACATTTCGAAAGTCTATACACGCTACAAATCCGCTATACTCTATCGGAAGAATATCATCTTCTCCAGCAATTGGCAGCAATTTTTCGCCTAAATCGCTCAAAACATCCCCGGAAGGATTTTTCAAGATAATGTGCATCGAATTTTCATTATGCATATCCAGCCCACGTACGCCAATCGATACCGCGAAAGAATAATTGCTAGGGACAAACTTTGGACGCAGTATCGTAACAGGTCCGGTTAATTGTTGGACAACTCCTCCTTGGCCATTAGAGATGTTTTGTGACGATTCGAACAGCGCAAAAGTTGCAATATCTATCATAAATAGTCCTCCTCAAGCAAAAACGTGACCTTTCCAATTTTCAATATACATAATATAACATTTTAAGGCAGAAATCAATGACAATTTTGTAAAATATAGTAGTTGACTTTGCCTACTTCTCTCAATCAGATTGCACCTTGTAAGGTTTCAGCTTTCATGATGTCCTAAACCGAAGATGTTGCACACATCCATGCAGCCCGCTTACAGCTCCATCCCATTCAAATACTGCGCCTCGGAGATATTGAAGTCGATCTGAATGCCGTAGCCGCGGGTCAGGGTCACGGCTCTGATCAAATGGGACGCGATAAGCTTGCGCTCGGCAGGGGTCGCGTTGTCAAACATTTCCGCCCAGGACAGAAGCTGCTGGTGCTGTTCCTTTAGCTCCTGTGTAAGTCTGTCGCTGTCAGCCAACCGAGTTTCCAGCGATTCGATGCTGGCAGTCAGCGATGTCATGGCCTCCTTTACGGAGTCCAGTCGGCTTTTGACCTGCTCAGGGGTGAAGGGACATTTTCCGTCCAGCGAATCCAGCATCAACCCCTCCCAGCGCCCCTGCTCAATGTGCTTCTTGGAAAGCTCCAGCTTGGCTTGGCGGATCTGTTGCTGCAAATCAGACGCCGTTGCACCGATCTGATTCTGGACAATGTCGTACTCGCTGACAGCTCCAGCCTTTTGCAGAATATCCCGGATGAGCTTGCTGACAACGGCATCCACCTTTTCGGCACGGTAGGTCGTGGGGCCGTCGCAGTTTCCTTTGTGCTGGGTGCGGTTATAGCACTTGTAGATCGCCACGCGACCGGTACCGCCGTCTGTCGGGTGATGCGTTTTTCTTGCCGTAGACGCAAAAATGCGGCCACCGCAGTGACCGCAATACACATTGCCGGACAGCAGAGCACTGCCGGTATTTTTTCGTGGATAGCTGCGAATCGGACGAGAAGCCTCTGCTTCGCTGCCATCCTTCAGCGTGATGGTTTCCGTTCCATAGGCCGCAGCGCATTTTGCGAGGTAGTCCGCAGACCGCTGCTCCCGCCCCTTTTGGACACGCTGGAACTGCTCCGGCGTAATGATCTGCAGTTCGGGAAATATTTCCGATACGCTTTCACCGCTTCGCAGCACGCCGGTATAGGCGATATTGATGAGGATATTTTGAATGGTGGAATAGTGAAACGGCTCACTGGTGCGGAGGTTGATGAAGCCCTCCTCTTTGAGCGTGGTAGAGGTTTTTCTCCCACCATAGCCGTACTGATCCGCTAGCTCGAAAATACGCCGAACAGCGGCAGCCTCCATAGGATTTACCTCAATGTCAAACAGCTCACGGTTCTTTTTGCCCATGCGTCCCTTCTTCACCAGCTGATAGCCATAGGGTGCGTAACCACCACGAAATCTGCCCTCCATAACGATCTGTCCCAGCCGGGTCTTGGTGCGAATGGAGGTCTTGATGCTCTCGCCGGACGCCTGCCAGTAACGGATGTAGTTCAGCAGCTTGTCCACATGGTTATCAAACCGCTGCTGGCCTTCCTCGGCACTCCAGACCTCAATACCGTTGTTGACAAACCATTCCACAATGAAGGGTGTTTCGTCATCGCGCCGGCCAAGGCGGTCAAACATGAAAACAAGAAGGATGTCAAAGGTGTTCAGTGCCGCCTCGCGCTGGATCTCCTGTATGGCATCGCGCTGCTTGGCGGAGACCTTGAAGCCGGACACGCCTTTCTCTGAAAACTCCCGAACAATGTCCCAACCCATCTGTGCGGCAAACTCATGGCACCGCTGTTTCTGCATGGGGATGTCGTCTTTTTCGACCTGCTTCAGTGTGGAAACACGGTACAGGCAGCAAACTCTTTTGCCCAAAGTCACGCCCCCTCACGCCTGGAGCGTCCGAACGTAGCTGTTTTTCAGAATCGCTCGGACGGTGGCCACAGTATCATCAGCAGGAAAAGGCGCGAAAGTGAGATGCACATGGAGTCCATTTATCTCCAGCGCTATCATGTTTTCAGAAGCGGCCATAGCCTGTTCCTCCTTCTTCAGTATGGAACGACGGTTCCTTCTCCTTCGGGGATGATTGGCGTACGGGCGGCGAGGAGGAAAGCTTCTGCACCATCGCCATAAACCGTCGGGTAAAGGGAAGCATGAGCATCGACTGCCTTTCTCTGGATGATGCCCATGAATACCATGAATGGTCGTATACCACCGCGCGTGGTGAGACAGTGTCTGTTTACTCCGGCAACCATCAGTTTATTGTCCTTTACAACGGCGAGAACGCATTTATCAGCCTGGTTTCTCAGCCGGGTGACTCTCTCGGCGATGACGAGATCAAAGCATATGTGGAAAGCGTTGATCTCTCTGCGCTGGATAAAATCGGTCATATCAACCTGCCGGCATAAGCCCGCCCCGATTGCGGCAAACTGCTGGACAACCACCAAGGGAGGGACGGAAGTCCCTCCCTTGGTGGTTACTGGTCTTAGGTGGATCACAGCTTGGTTTTTGGATGTCGGTCAGAGTACCGGTGTTCTTGCCGGTGGAGTTTTTACTCTCACGGACGGTCTTATCCAACGTAGGATTGCCGGTCTGGTTCTTGGGGTAAACGGTAACATCGTAGTTCCATGCCGCACCGTCCACGGTGGTCATGGGCAGGGACACGAAGAAGGGATTGCAGGTGCTGGTGACATTCTCGGGGACGCGAGTCTCCACGACGAGATACACCCCCTGCTCCATCTGGTCAGCAGAGGCGTGGCCGGTGGCATCCGTTTCGGTCATGGCAACACCGCCGTTCTTGACAGCGGCCTCCAGCGCATTTTTCACGGTGGTGGCATTGGCAGTCAGCGCGGTGGACAGCTTGTTGTTGAGCACATCGCTGGTGAAGTAGTTGATACTGCCCTCAGTCTTGTGTGCGTCTGCGCCGGTCAGGCCGATGGCAGACAGTACGGCATTAGAGCGTTCAGAGCCATCAAAGCCATACAGCACACCCACCTGACGCTGGCTCTCCACCAATTCATTGTTCATGGCGATGTCGGCCACGCGGAGGTATGTGAACTCTACGCCCTGGATGGCGTACTTGCTCAGCTTGCCGATAACCGCGTCGTCATGCAGGCCGGTGGAGACGTAGGACTCAGCGTCCCACGCGCCGTCATTGCCGGCCTTGGTGATGTCATACTTGTAGATGCTCAGGGATGCTTTTTTGCCGGGGTCGATGGTAGGTTCTGCGAACGCTGTGGTGATGAGGCTCAGAGCCATGATAGCGGCCATGAGCATGGCCAATACGCGATGGATCTTTTTCATTTGGTTTTCTCCTTCATAAAATCAGATTTTTTGCAAAAATAAACACCCGCCATGAGAGCGAGTGCTACAAACAGGAAATAGGTTGTAAATCCCATACCGCCCGTGAAGGGCAGCACGAAGCCCGCATTGTTACAGGCGGTGATGGTAATATCACGGTTGCTGCTGTCCAACGTTCCTGTGAACAACGGCTCGGTCAGCAGCGTGTAGCCTGCGGGAGATTTGGTTTCCGTCACACGGTACTGTGCACCGGTTTTGAGGTCACTCCACATGGCAATGCCGGTTTTGTCAGTGGTCACTCTGCCCACCTCCGTCCACGTCTGACCGTCTGTGGAAGTCTCCAGCAGCAGCTCCGCACCGGCAAGAGGGCTGCCCGTTACATCCAACTTGCGGACGGTGATGCTGCCTTTCTCCTCCACGATTTTGACCTTAAAATGAATGTACGCCCACACGGGGTCGGGCAGCGAAGTCAATGCCGCACACGCCTGATAATTGCTGCCGTTGCTGGGCTCCAGCAGCACGGACTCTGTGCCCGCCACATCCAGCGAGTAGCCGTAGTCGCTGCTGATATAGCCGTTCAGCTGCGCCGCTGCGTCCTTTGTGGCCGTCACGGTCAGCGTGTTCCAGCTCTGATTGACCGTCACACCGCTGATATTGGTGCTGAAGTAATACTGCGGCAGCACGCCGTTTGTGTCGGTGGCCGTGCCGGTGTATTTGCTGCCGTCCCACGTCAGCGTAATAGCGTTGGCGTCCGAAAGCTGGTTACGGTACTTCACCGCGAAGCTGGGAATCTTGCCGTGGTTCATAATGCGGTCAATAATGATGTTGTACGCCACCGCCACGTCGTCGCCCGCATAATGGAACAGGTTGGCGCAGGTGGTGTCATACAGTGCGTAGGGATACACCGGGCTGCGGTAGCCGCACACGAACTCCCACACCACCGCCTGCGTTGCCAGCTGCGCGCAGTCCGGGTGCATATTGAAGCCGTAATTGCCGCCGTAGCCATAGGCCATAGCCAGCGTCACAGCATACCGCTGATTCCACGTCAGGTCGCTCCATGACGTGGAGGAATACTGCAAATCGCCGCTGGCCGAACGCACCTCCGGCTCCATGCAGTAGGCCGGAACAGTTTCCTCGGTGTCGTTCCGGGTAAAATACTTCAGCTTGTTGCTGGTGTACGGCCCCCACTGGGACACCGGCGATTTGTCCTCATGGTAGCGATACTCGTTGCCGCTGCTGACGGTGCCTGTGACCGTGGCTGCGTGGGCGGTCACGATGGACAGGCCCATGACAATCACCAGCAGACACGCCAACATCAGCATTTTTTGAATGGATTTCTTCATGCTCGTCCTTTCTCCCAACGCAAAAGACCGGCAGCTCACGCTGTCGGTCTTTCGGTCGGGTATTCAGTTGGTTTATCCGTACAGCACCACCACGATGTATTCGTCCGATGCCGCATCGTAGCGGACGGTACAGTTGAACCGCGCATACGCGCTGACCGTTTCCGCGCCGTCCATGGCGGCGAGGCAGGCGAAGGTGGCATCCACGTTACCCTTTACGGCGGCGGTCAGTGCCGACTGCCCGCCGTTCTCCGCCAGCCATGCCACGCTGTCTGCCGTACCGGGGAAGAAGCTGGAGTCAGCGGCGGTCATGCCGGTGTCGATGGTCACGCCGTACTGCGCTCTTGCATACTCGTTGCCCGCCTGGATAGCCTCCGCGATGGAGTAGATGTCCCCGCTGGCGGCAGGCTTAGGCGCAGGGGCAGGTTCAGGCGTAGGCGCAGGCGCAGGTTCTTCCTCCTGTTTCTCCTCTGCCGGGGCAGGCACCGGCGTGGGTGCGGGAGCAGGTGTATCCTCCGGTGCAGCGGGCGGTGCCGTTTCAGCGGGTGCGGACGGTGCTTCCTCTGTCTTGCCAGAAGGTGCCTCGGCGCTATTGGCAAGTTTCGGAGTATCCTCGCCGCCTGCAGGCTCGGCCTCCTCAGTATCCTCTTCAGCGGGCAGGCTGTCGACATCTTCCTGCATCTTGTTCTCCTTGGGCGCGATGGCCTGTGCTGCGCTCTGCACCGCCGCCACTGACAGCATCGTCGATGCGGAATTGCTCCCCGTCTGCCCACAGGCTGTGAGCAGCAGGAGCACCCCCATCATCAGGGTCATGATCCTCTTTTTCATGTGCGTTTCTCCTTTCTGTGTTTTGGGTAGCACAAACAACTACCACACAACCATCCGTAAGTCAACGGAAAGATTTAGAATGGTCTGACAGCGCGGGAGGCCCTCTGGCACAAGCCGTTCCCATGCTCATACCATGCCCCCTATTTCCATGTGAGGTGCGACTTCCCGCGCCATGTTCTGTCGCTGGACATTCAGATCATAGGCCGTACAGTAGCAGTTGTAATCTCCGGGGGACGGATTGCAGCGCAGGCAGTAGCGGTAATGCTCGGTTTCCACGATGTAACCGTAGTTTTGTGTCCAGCCGCCGCTGATTTTGCTGCCGTGTTCATAGCAAAAACGCTCCATAGCAAAGCGGCTTTTCAGCACACTCTCCCGCAGCGTGTCCACGACCTCCTGCAGCTCCGCCTTGAACGCGGGGCTGTTCAGCTCTTCCGGGCCGCGGGGCCACCAGGTATGCCAGAACTCATTGCCGCTGCGCCCGAAGTCCATCCGGACATGACCAACGGTACCCAGCCGCTTATCTTCTTCGGGGTGCGGGGTATAAAATAAGCCCGCCTCCTCCGGGCGGGCAGGTCGGATATGAAATTTCATGTTCTCTGCGGGATAGGGGAGCTGATGTGCTTCGCAGAACTCACGGAGCGTCATGTTGCCTTCATCGAGAAAACCGAGCTCATCCCGCACATCCAGCCGTCCGGACTTAGGCATCGCCAGCTTTTCCGGCATCAGCACCGAGCCTGCGTGGTTGACCACAACATTTTCTTCCATGTAGCACAGCTCGCCGGGATCATCGTCAGAGCCGCGAATGTCATAGCAGTACCAGCCCTTCGGCACGGTATCACGGGCAATACGCCCGTTGGTGAACAGCGCGGGCTTATCAAATACTTCAATGTGTTGGAATTCCTCTGTTCTTGCGTTTACAGCCATTTGGTGTTCCTTCCTTTCTTTTTTGGTAACGGCAAACATACTACACATCTGCCGCAAAGTCTACCGAAACATTTGCTGCCCCTGCGTCTGCTCCGGGAAGGGCGGGTCCAAGCGACGCAGCAGGCCGAACTCTGTTTTTGTCACACAGTCGTTTTCCATGCAATCCTGACCGTATTTCTCAAAATCCATGTAGCCCTCCATCTCGTAGATGGCTTCATCATCCAGCCCCAGCGTTTCCTGCAATCGCTGCTGACCATAGCCGTAGGCGCCCTCCGTGATGCGTTGATAGTTATCCAGATCTTGCAGGAGCTCACAGGCGCGGTGCAGGGTTTCCGGCTTCTCTGCCTCCAGCACGGCGGCGTAGGTCAGAAGCAGCCCGTCCTGCCGCCAGATGTCCTCCAAGGCTTCGGCAAAATCGTTGTAATCCTCCACGGCGGGGCAATCCGTATCGCAGATAAGTTCTCCAATGTAAGGCACCTTGAAGCGGATATCACAGAGCATGGCATCCGCGAAAACGTCGATATCGAGGTAAGTCTTCACCGCGTCCAGGTATTCCTCGTCAGCGGGGAGGACGAGGGTGTAGTCCGGCTTTCCATCGACACGCAGCGTCATGCGGAGCATTTCATCCCTGCTCTCATCCCGCCAAGGCTCTGCCGGCGAAAGATAGCTGCGGTCGATCCCCATATCCGGCGTCAGCAAGCTGCGGGCGTTGGGGACAAAGGCACTGTACCGGGCATAATCCGCTCCCTGCGTATCAACAAGGATGCCATCATTTCGGCCTACTCCCAATACAAGGAAACCATGCCTCATCCCGTCATCATAGTGAAGTGAAGCCCTGGCCTCTCTGATGAACGGATATTTCTCCAGCATCGACCGGCAGAACTGGTCAAACTCTGCGGTGGAAAGTTCGACCACCTTCTCCACCACGCAAGCCTCCACCTCTAGCGCGACCTGCTTGCAGCGAAAATCTGCTTTAAGTATCATTCTTCTGCCTCCTCTCGATTTTCTCCATATCTGTCCGCAGGCAAGTCCCATCCCGATGCCAGCAAATGACACCGTGGGCGGGGTACGGGCATCCGCGGCATCGTTCGTTCTCAGTGCAAAACACCGGCTCCGGCGGCGTCGGCACAAATGCCGTGCAGGTGCGTTTGTCTACACTGCGTCTGATCCCATCGATCATGTTTTCCTCCGACTTTTGTCCATAAAATGCAAAAAGGACGAAGTCTGACCCTTCAAACTTCGTCCCGTGACATTCTGTATTACATTATTACATTGTCTGTTCCATCGCGTCTTCCTGCTGCCGGATGCGCTCGGCCAAATCCGGCACACAATCCTCGATCTGCTGCTGTACGCTTCGGATCACCTTTTCCTGTTCGGCGGTGAGGTCGAAAAAATCACCGTCTACAGAGTCGGCGCAGCAGCGGTAGATCTCTGTCATCTGCTCTGGGCTGAAAAGCTGCTCCTTGTGGATGAGGCCGCTTCGTATGGCAAAATTTTGCTTGGCTCCGTTATAGTTCTCCATGAAATAGTGTCCGTGGGATAAGCCCGTGCGGTCATAGTCCCAATCCCATGTAACGAATTGGACGCCGTGTTTGCTATGTGTTCCCGCCAGCACTGTGCCGTTGAAGTCGGTAAGGATTCGGTAATCGCCCTCCAGCCCGCTGGCTTTGAGCTGCGGGGCAGTCTCCATAGCATTCATGTACTCCAGTGTCCGAGCCGCGATGTCTTCGGCACGGATGAGGGCTTCCTCCGCCTGGGGCGTGGACACATCCTCCCGCCGATAGAACACACTGCCCTTGCCGGTGATGTGGCAGAGAGGTGTGCCATTCCATTGAACAGGTATCTGCGAGTTCTCCAGAGGCTGGGTTTCAAAGCCTGCACGGTGCAGGCACGCACAGACTTCCTCAAGGTAGCGGAGCTGCTGTTTTGCGTTGTGGTCATTCATGTTGTGATCCTCCTTGCTTTGTAAATGAAAAAAGCGCCGGCTCGATGGTTCTACGAAACCAACAAACCGACGCCCTGCCCCCATATTTATGTTGTGCTATGCGATCCTATAGGCAGAATGAATCCACCTCGCTCTTACCATCCGAATCTGTCCGAAGTATGCACAGCGTGAATCCTCCCAAATTGGGTTCAGTTTCTTTGGCGAGGGCAAGTATTTCCTCCGATATCTCTTTGGATGTCAAGCAGAACGATCCGACCGCATTGCAGAGAACAATAAACTTCTTATACTTGCAGAATAACTCTTTGTATTTGTGGTACTTATTCACAATTCTTTCGGAGTATATTTTGTATCTCTCCGAAAGGTCGATGAGGCTCTCTCCAACCGCCACCGCTTCGCCCAAATCGAAGTATGAGTAGTTTTCAGCTTTTCCGCCATGCACTTTTTTCGCATTCGCCCTAATATCCGCCGCAGTGCGCCCTTTCCCAAAGTTTTCTTTTGAGATTCTCCGCATGACAGACTCGCTTTCGGTTGTCAGTCGTGTAACTTCAATGCCAATTTCACCGGAATCCCCAAGCACAAAATCCGGCCGCTCAGTTTTAAGAATTTTCATACTCTTGAGTTCTCTATAGTGTGAGGATAAGTCGAATAGAACCGCATATTCTTCTCGTACTTTTATATCATCGGGCAATTTGGCTTCTTCAAAAAAATGGCACAAATATTTGCCAAAATTGCGGTAATCTTGTGTGCTCAAATTGTGCGTATACTCGCAGAGAGACAACTTGTCAAACACATACTCAGCCCCGTCTATATTGACCGTTTCCCGTGCTGCGTCAAAAGTGTCGTATTCAAATGATTGGAGTGATGCAACGGCTTTTGCCAGTTGTTTGAGCGTAGCATTTCGATGCATTTGCTTTTCGTTCATAATGTTCTCTCTCATAACACGGATGCGAACCGATTGGGGCCAATACTCCCTAAGATCTCCAAAATTCGCCGGAAACGCTCGGTTCGCATCCATATAAATCTCTCCAAATAGTTGCAAAAAAGCTGTGAAATATGAAATTTCACAGCTTTTCGTGGTGGACCTGAAGGGATTCGAACCCTCGACCTCTCGGATGCGAACCGAACGCTCTCCCAGCTGAGCTACAAGCCCGTATTCACTTGCGTACCCTGTTATTATACACATTTCCTGCAAAAAAGCAAGAGGAATTTCTGCGCCAGCCGCATCATTAGCTAATCAAAATGCAGATATCAATTTTATGTATTTTACTTATGTTTATTTTGTGATATACTATTTTCTGTTGCGCGTTTGCGCTGCCTTTGACGATTTCAACACAACACCTTAATTATATCAGGAGGGCTTCCGCTATGAGCAGAACTTTGGGTACCGTGGTCCGGGGCGTGCGCGCCCCCATCTTCCGCGAGGGCGACAGCGTGGTGGACATCACCGTCAGCACCGTGCTGAATGCGCTGGCTGAAAACAACATCACCGCCCGTGACGGCGACGTGGTGGCCGTGACCGAGTCCGTGGTGGCCCGCTGCCAGGGCAACTACGCCACCTGCGAGCAGATCGCCGAGGACGTGCGCGCCAGGACCGGCGGCAAGACCGTGGGCGTGGCATTCCCCATCCTCAGCCGCAACCGCTTCTCCCTGCTGCTGCGTGGCATCGCCATGGGCGCGGAGAAGGTCGTGCTGCTGCTGAGCTATCCCTCCGACGAGGTGGGCAACCATCTGGTGAGTCTGGACCAGCTGGACGAGGCCGGCATCGACCCGTGGCACGATGTGCTGTCGCTGGAGCAGTTCCGCGCGGCTTTCGGTGAGGTGGTGCATCCCTTCACCGGCGTGGACTATGTGGCCTATTACAAGTCCATCATCGAAGAGGCCGGTGCCCAGGCGGAGATCGTGTTCGCCAACCGCGTCACCGCTATCCTGCCCTACACCGACACGGTGATCACCTGCGACATCCACAGCCGCCAGCGCAGCAAGCGTCTGCTGACCGCCGCCGGTGCCAAGGTGGTGCTGGGCCTGGACGATCTGCTGACCGCCTCTGTGGACGGCAGCGGCTTCAACGCCCAGTACGGCCTGCTGGGCAGCAACAAGGCGGACGACGACCGCGTGAAGCTGTTTCCCCGCGACGCCAAGGCGGTGGCGGAGGCCATCGGCAAGGCGATGAGCGACGCCACCGGCAAGCGGGTGGAGGCCATGGTCTACGGCGATGGCGCGTTTAAGGATCCCGCCGGGAAGATCTGGGAGCTGGCTGACCCCGTGGTGGCTCCCGGCTATACCAGCGGTCTGGTTGGTACGCCCAACGAGCTGAAGCTGAAGTATCTGGCGGACAAGGAGTTCGCCGACCTCAGCGGCGAGGAGCTGAAGAACGCCATCTCCGAGAAGATCAAGGCCAAGGACGCCAAGAAGTCTCTGGTGGGCAACATGGTGTCCGAGGGCACCACGCCCCGCAACCTCACCGACCTGATCGGCTCTCTGTGCGACCTGACCAGCGGCTCCGGTGACAAGGGCACGCCCATCGTCTACATTCAGGGCTATTTCGACAACTACACCAACGAGTAAACAGCAGCAGTCCCCCGGCCTTGCCGGGGGACTGCTTTCACGTATACCGCCAGCCCCCGGCAGAGCCGGGGGCTGGCGTATCAGCTCAGTTGTACAATATCTCGTCCACGGCCACGGTGGAGCTATCATAGGTATCGTCCACCGGCTCCTCGAATTCCAGTGCATCGAGGAACGCCTTTGTCTCCACGGCGAAGTCGGGGACGTTGAGGCTGAAGGAGACGTTGCCCTTGTCGGTGTTGAGCCGAATCTCAATGTCAAGGTTGGTGCTGCTGTACATATCGTCGCGCAGGGGGTCGATGGGTGCGCGGCTGTTGGCGGCGTCCGCCAGCGCATGGGACACCAGATCCTGCGCCTGCTGGCGGGTCAGATCCGCAAACGCGCCGGTCTCGTACTGGCTGACGTAGCCGCCCGCCACGTTGCTCACGCCGCCATATTTCCGCAGGACATCCAGACCCATAAGGGATTCCCGGCAGTCGGTGCGGCTCACCAGCTGGGTCAGCAGCCGGTGGATATCGGAGCCGTTGACGATCGATACCCTCCACTCACGACACAGACTCGTGCCGTTCCGCAGCTGGTAGTCCACACGCACATAGCGGGTGGTCGGGCCGCCCTCCGTGTCCAGATAGGTTTGGTTCTCCAGCCTTTCGCCTGTCTCATCGTACTGCTCCAGAATGGCGCGGTGGAGGGAGATCACGCTCTCCACCGCTGCGGGATCATCGGCGGTGAAATCCGCATAGCTGGCGCTGAAGCGGACGGAGGTCACGTCCTCCGCGTCCGGGACGCGGTGCTGATAGCCGGTGATGTCCAGCTTCACGCACACCGTCACCGCCGCCAGCACCAGCACCATGGCCGCCGTCTCCAGCCACCAGCGCTTGTTGAAGATGCGGAACTTCTTTTGCAGCAGCATCTGGGCGGCGAAGAAGCAGATCACGCCCATGACCAGCTGGCAGATCAGCAGGCAGGCGAAGCCGCCATCGATAAAGGCGGTATAGCGCAGGAACAGACCCAGCCCCAGACCGCCGCACAGTCCGATACTCCACCGGGCGATAGGGCGCAGCCACCGGAAGGACATAGCGTCGCCGGCCGTCTCGCTGGGGCGCTTTTTATACAGCCACCACACCAGCGCCAGCAGTGCGATGCCCACCGCGGCGTAGATGATACAGGTGGAGAAGGCGGAGGCCGGCAGCTGGACGCGTTGATAGCTTTGGGTGCCGATGGGCTCGCGGAACTGCACGTCGATGGGCTGGGCGCCGCCGTTGGCCACGGCATCCCAGATCCGACCCACCGGTGTCAGCCAGGTGATGAATTCCGGAATGTCGCTGTTGCTGTAGCCGAAGTAAAACATCTGCGTCATCGTGCTTATCACCGCGTACAGAAGGAGGGCGATGACGTTCATCGCGCCGTAGAGCACCGGCACCGCCAGCAGCCATCCCGTGACCATGGCGCACAGGGAGCCGAGCGCGAAGAAGAACAGCGCCATCAGCTCCGTCAGCAGCAGCCACGTGCCCAGCGCCGCCCAGTCCACGTAGGAGAAGCCGGCGCTGCACAGAGCGGTCAGCAGGAAGATCAGCACGTTCCCCGCCGTCAGCGCTCCCAGCGCAGAGAGGACGTGGGAGAAAAATGCCTGTGTCCGTGTCACCGGCAGGGCGTGCATCAGTCCCACGGTGCGGCCGGACATCAGGTACGACCACACCGCCATGGCTGCAAAGCAGCCGAACAGCAGGGACATGACCACGGAGGCGGGTATGGACTGGATGATGACGTTGTGCTGCCGCAGCTGCAGCACGGTCATGATGCCCTCCGCCACGCCGTCGCACTCCCGGCTCGCCGACAGTATCTGCATGGGAAGGATCACCACCCACACGGCCACATACAAAAACAGCAGCGGCCAGTAGCGCTTTATATCGCTGCGCAGCAGCGCGGCGTTACAGAAGGATGTCTTTCGCGGCATAATCCACACCTCCCAGCTCGTAAATGAATATCTCCTCCAGCGTCAGCGGGATGGATTCCAGCAGCACCGGCTCGGTGATCTGCATCCGGCGCATAATCTCCTGACTGCTGCCCCGGACGATATAGGTGTACACCCGTCCCACGTGGCTGCGGTGCAGGATGTTCAGCTCCGCCGGCAGCGGCGGCTCGGTAACGCCCTGATAGGCCACCTGCAGCTTTACCGTGTTGTCCTGCAGATCGCTGAGACTGCGCTCCAGCAGCACCTTGCCATGGTTCAGGATGCCCACATGGTCGCACACGTCCTCCAGCTCCCGCAGGTTGTGGCTGGAGACCAGCACCGTCGTGCCGCGCTCCGCCACGTCGCCCAGAAGCAGCGACCACACCTGCCGCCGCATCACCGGGTCAAGGCCATCCACCGGCTCGTCCAGAATGAGGTACTCCGGCATACAGCACACCATCAGCCAAAAGGCCGCCTGCTTCTGCATACCCTTGCTCATCCGCCGCAGCATCATTTTCTCATCCAGCGGGAAGACCTGCTTCAGCTTCTCGTACCGCTCCCAGCTGAAATCGGGGTAGATACCGGCGAGGAATTTCGCCATCTCCCGGATGCCCGACTGCGGGAAGTAGTACCAGTCGTCGCCGATAACGGCCATACGACTCTTCACGGCGGTGTTCTCATATACCGGCTGACCGTCCACCAGCACGTCGCCGCTGTCCTGCCGGTAGATGCCCGCCAAATGGCGGATGATGGTGGATTTCCCCGCGCCGTTGGGCCCTACCAGACCGTACACCGCGCCGTGGGGCACCGTCATGGTCAGGTCGTCCAGCGCCCGGAAGCCGTCAAAGGTCTTGACGACGTTTTTTACCTCAATCATTTACCCTCTCCTCCTTCCCAAAGTAACAGCAGCTGTTCCCGGGTATAGCCCAGGCTCTTCAGCTCCTCCAGTAGCGGGACCAGCCGCCCCGTCAGCTCAGCGACGCGCCGCAGATGCTCGCCGTCCCCGGCGGAGACAAAGCTCCCTCTGCCGGCCACAGAGTAGATGTACCCCTCCGCCTCCAGCTCCGCGTAAGCCCGCTGGATGGTGTTGGGGTTGATGGCCAGCTGCGTAGCCAGAGAGCGCACGGAGGGCAGCTTTTCGCCCGGCTCCAGCAGCCCTGTCAGCATCATGCGCCGCAGGCTGTCCTTCACCTGCTGGTACAGGGGACGGCTGTCCCGGTAATCCAGCACGATCATATCGCACACGCTCCTTTCCGTATCAAGTGTACTATGCGCGTTAGTACAGTTAGCATATCACGACGTTCTCACTCCTGTCAAGGAAAATTTTTCTTTTCATCCCCGGGGTTTCGTAGTATAATGGCTCCAAATTCTTTTCCCGAAGGGGGCATTTCTATGCGTATCACGGTAAAAGTCGGCACCTCTACTCTGGCCCACGCCACCGGACGGCTGAATATCCAGCGGATGGAGGGCCTGTGCAAGGTCCTGAGCGACCTGAAAAACGCCGGGCACGAGATCATTCTCGTCTCCTCCGGCGCCATCGGCATGGGCGTGGGCAAGCTGAACCTGCCGGGACGACCTAAGGATATGCCCACGAAGCAGGCGGCCGCCGCCGTGGGCCAGTGCGAGCTGATGTACACCTATGACAAGCTGTTCAACGAGTACAATCACACAGTGGCACAGGTGCTGCTCACCGGCGAGGATGTAAAGAACGAGCAGCGCAGCCGTAATATGCGGAACACCATTTTTCGCCTGTTGGAGCTGGGCGCGCTGCCTGTCATCAACGAAAACGACACCGTAGCCACTGACGAGGTGGGCGTGGAGAACACCATCGGCGAGAACGACACGCTTTCCGCCATCGTGGCGGCGGCGGTACACGCCGACCTGCTGATCCTGCTCAGTGATATCGACGGCCTGTATGACGGCGATCCCCACAGGGATCCCGCCGCGAAGCTTATCCCCGTGGTGCCGTCCATCGACGCGCACATTCTCGCTCTGGGCGGCGGCAGCGGCAGCAGTCTGGGCACAGGCGGCATGGCCACCAAGCTGAAGGCGGCGCAGATCGTCACCGAGGTCGGCTGCCAGATGGTCATCGCCAATGGCAGCAAGCCCGCCCTGCTGTACGATATCGTAAACGGCAAGCCCGTGGGCACCCGATTTCTGGCAAAGGAGAAGTGAACCATGACCACTATCGATATTCTGAAAAAGACCCGCGCCGCCCGGGGCGGACTGGCCGCCCTGAACGAGGACGGCAAAAACGCCCTGCTGCTGTCCATGGCCGACAGTCTTCTGTCCCATGAGGGCGCTATTCTGGCGGAAAATGAAGCCGACATGAGCGATGCCCGGGGTCATATCTCCGATGTGATGCTGGACCGGCTGCGGCTGGACCACGACCGACTGGCGGGCATGGCCGACGGCGTGCGGGCCATTGCCGCCCTGCCGGACCACACCGGCCGTGTGCTGTCCGAGGTACGCCGCCCCAACGGTCTGGTCATCCAGAAGGTACAGGTCCCTCTGGGGCTGGTGTCCATTATCTATGAGAGCCGCCCCAACGTTACCTCAGATGCGGCGGCCCTGGCGCTGAAATCCGGCAATGTCTGCGTACTCCGCAGCGGCAGGGAGGCCTACCGTACCGCCCGCGCCATCGTGCAGGCGCTGAAGGCCGGCATCGCCGCCGAGGGCGGCGACCCGGACATTCTGAACATCGTGGACGACACCACCCACCAGTCTGCCGCGGACATCATGACCGCCAAGGGTCTGGTGGACCTGCTGATCCCCCGGGGCGGCGCGGGACTGATCCGGGCCTGCGTAGCCGGCGCCACCGTGCCCTGCATCGAGACGGGTACCGGTATCTGCCATGTGTATGTAGACGAGAGCGCCGATCTGAGCAAGGCCCTGAACATTGTGGAAAACGCCAAGGCCAGCCGTCCCTCCGTGTGCAACGCCGAAGAGGTGCTGCTGGTACACAGCGCGGTGGCGGCGGAATTCCTGCCCCGGCTGAAAAAGCGCTTGGTGGATGACCGAGCTGCCGCAGGCAAGGTCCCCGTGGAGCTGCGGCTGGACGAGCGCGCCGCGGCGGTCATTCCCGGAACGCCCGCCGGCGGGCAGGACTTCGACACCGAATTTCTGGACTATATCCTGGCCGTAAAGATCGTGGACAGCGTGGACGAGGCCATCGCTCACATTGCCGCCCACTCCACCGGCCACAGCGAGGCCATCGTCACCGAAGACCCCGCCCACGCCGAGGCCTTTGTCAACGGGGTGGACAGCGCCGCCGTGTATGTCAATGCCTCCACCCGCTTTACCGACGGCGGCGAGTTCGGGCTGGGCTGCGAGATGGGCATCTCCACCCAGAAGCTCCACGCCCGGGGGCCCATGGGGCTGGATGAGCTGACCACGTATAAATATGTCATCCGCGGCAACGGACAGATCAGATAAAGCAAAAAGAGACGGCATCCGCCGTCTCTTTTCATATTTCCGCGATCTCTGCACCCAACGCCGCGGCGTCCGCCCGGTCGTGGGTGACGCACAGCACCGCCGCACCGTTCCGGTGCCGCAGAAGATACTGCGCCGTCCGGTCCCGGGCCGCGCCGTCCAGGCCCTTAAAGGGCTCATCCAGCAGCAGCAGCTCCGGCCCATAACATACCGCCCGGGCAATGGACACCCGCCGCCGCTGTCCGCCGGACAGTTCCGCCGCCCGCTGGTCCAGGCAGTCCGCCAATCCCAGCTCCAGCAGGTGCGCCTCGATATCCGGCCGGGACATGGCCCGGCCCGTGACCAGACGCACGTTCTCCACGGCATCCAGCTGCGGGCACAGACGGTCCTCCTGAAACACGAAACCCAATCGCTCCGGCACGCCGGTGACGGTGCCGCTGTCCAGCATCTCCAACCCGGCGATACAGCGCAGGAGTGTGGTCTTCCCGCGGCCGGAGGGGGCCATCAGACACACCACCGCCCCGTCCGGGACGGTCAGGCTCACGTCCTCCAGCACGACCTTGTCGCCGAAGCGCTTGTACAGATGTGCCGCGTTCATGCGCCGCACCCCCTTTCCAGCCGACGGAAGCCCCGCCGCAGCAGGGCCAGCACCAGTCTCTCAAACAGGGCGCTCAGCGCCACGATCACCACGGTCCAGGCCAGCAGGTCGGCGGTCTGGAGGTAGATCTTCGCGTCGTACAGTCTCTCGCCCAGGGAGCCGGCCACCACACCGATGACCTCGGCCGCTACACCGGCCTTCCAGCTCATGCCCAGGGCCGCGGCGCAGCCCGCCAGCAGGAACGGCTCCACCGCCGGCAGCAGGATGCTGTGCAGTTGCCGCCGCCAGGGCACCCGGAAAGCTCGGGCCATTTCCAGAAGCTGGCCATCCGCACTGCGGAGGCCCGCCAGCACGTTGGTGTACAGAATGGGGAAGACCATCAGGAATGAGATGAACAGCGGCAGCGCCGATGTCCGCATCCAGATCAGTGCCAGGATGATGAACGACGCCACCGGCACCGCCTTGATGGCCAGCACATAGGGCCGCAGCAGCACCTCCACCACCGGCCAGCGTCCCGCCGCCAGCGCCAGCACAAAGGCCAGCACCAGTGCCAGGGCAAAGCCGCCGGCGATACGGCAAAAACTGAACGCCACCGCCCGCCGGAAGGCCGCTGTCACCGCCAGGGCGCAAAGCCGCCCCAGCACCGTTACCGGTCCCGGCAGCAGCAGTGCCGAGCCCACGGCCCAGGAGACCGCCTGCCAGACCGACAGGGCCAGCACCACCGCGCCGGCACGCTGCCAGGTCTTTATTTTTTTGTCCGCAGGTGTGCTCATGCGCCCATCCAGTAGAAGCCGTCACCGGGCATGGCGCCGCCCACGGCCTCCGTCTTCAGGTCATACAGCGTTTGCAGATAGCCGCCCACGGCGACCTTCATATCCACGCCGGTAATACATACCAAGTTACACTGGGGCAACGCCTTCTCCGCCACGGCGGCCTTGACGATGCCATATTTCTCCACCAGCACAGCGGCCTCGGCCGGGTGCTCATTGGCGTAGTCCGTGCTGGCGGCGTAGTCCTCCAGGAAGGCTGCCAGTGCCGCCGGGTGTTCATCGGCAAATGCCTTGCGGGCCACCAGCACCGAAGTGATCAGGCGGCTGCCGTTGTCCAGCGCATCCCATTCGGCGCTCATATCCAGCGCCACGCGCAGGCCCTCCACCTGGCCCCGGGCCACGGTGACGAAGGGCTGGGGCAGCATGGCCACGGCGTTGTCCTGTTCCGCCATCAGGGCCACGATCTCCGTGGGCTCGCTCTTCCACTCCACCTGTACGTCCTCACCCAGAGTCAGCCCGTGCTGCGAGAGCAGATAGGTCAACGCGTACTCCGGGGTAGCGCCCTTGCCGGTGGCGTAGATGGTCTTGCCGTTCAGCGAGGCAATGTCCGTCACCGTCTCGCCGCCCTTTTCCACGATATACAGCACACCCAGCGTGCCGGCGGCCAGCAGCACCACGCCGCCCTCGGTCTGGTTGTACAGGATGGCCGCCACGTTGGCCGGCACCGCCAGCACATCCAGCTCGCCCTGCACCAGCTGGGGCGTCAGCTCATTGGCGCTGGCCGCGATGGTGTACGTATATGCGTTCTGGCCCACGCCATTATCCGCGTCATCAAACAGCTTTACCATGCCCATGGAGGTAGGGCCCTTCAGCCCGCCCAACCGCACAGTGACCGGCTGGGCGGCGGATTTGTCGCCATCCTCAATGGGCATAGGCGTTTTCGGCGTTACGCAGGCGCACAGCGTCAATGCCAGCGCCAGCGCCAGCAGCAGGGATATCATTTTTTTCATGTTGTTTTCTCCTTTCCGTGATACGGTCTCTTATACAAAGCTGTCGTGCAGCATGCCTATCTGTCTTCTATCGGTGTAATGACGTTGGAGTACAGCGTCTTGGCGCTGACACCCTCCAGCCGCCCGATCTTCCCGCTGAGGGCGGAGATCGCGTCCTGCGGTGCATCCAGCACCACGGAGATGATGTTCACGCCCCGGGCGCGGTAGGGCACGCCCATCCGCCCGATGATATACATACCGTACTGGTGCAGCAGCGCGTTCAGCTCCGCCACCGCGTCCTCATTTTCCACAATGACCGCAATGACCGCCACGCGTGTTTCCATAGCAAAACCTCCCGTCGTAAGATCCGCGGCCAAATAAAAAAGCCGCGCCGCCACCGCGACACGACCACAGCGCCCGCTTCGCGGGCGCAGAACCTATGGCGCATCTTCCGTCTCAAGCGTACTTTCGACGTCAGCAGCGTGTTTATTGTACGGCAAACGCCTGCTCTTGTCAAGCCGATCCCGCCGGCGGACTGTTTCAGACAGCCGCCGGTATATAAATATAGGAGAGAAGGGCGGGACCGTTGGGTAAGAACGGCCCCGCCCGGGGGAAGCGGTTTAATGCTTTTCGCTGGCGCGGCGGGCGGGCTTCTCCGCACAGCGGACGCCGGGCAGCAGCGTCAGCAGCTGGGCGGCAAGGCCGAATACGGCGGCGGGCAGCAACCAGCTCAGGCCAAGATCATACAGCGGCAGGGCCTCCACCAGCGGCAGCTTCACACCGCAGGTGTGCAGGGTGCACAGCACGCTGGTCAGCAGTGCGCCCAGCGCGGCGCCCCGGCTGACAAAGTCGTGGGCCTTGGGTATGATGAGGGAGACGCAAATAAGCACCAGCGTGGGGGGATATACTATATCCAGCACCGGCGCGGCCACGGCCACGATACGGTCCAGGCCCAGGTTGGACACCACGGCGCTGAACACGCAGATGACCGTCACGAACACCTTGTAGCTGATCTTCCCGCGACACAGCTCCGTGAAATACGCCGCAGCAGAGCTGGTCAGGGCGATGGCCGTGGTGACGCAGGCCAGGCCCACCACCACGCCGAAGATCACCATGCCGGTCTTGCCCATCAACGCCTCTATGATGGCCATGATGAGGGCCGCGCGGCCGATGGAGGACGTGTACTGTGCGGACACGGTGGCGCCCAGATAGGCCAGACCCATATACACCGCCAGCAGCAGCACGCCCGCCAGCAGCGCGGCGCCGCCCACCACGCGAAGCTGGCTCTGGCCCCGCTGATAGCCCTTGGCGGTGACGCTTTGCAGCACGATGATGCCGAAGGGCAGGGCCGCCAGCGCGTCCATGGTCTGGTAGCCGGCCTTGATGCCGGTGACGGCCACGTTGTCGATCTGCGCCAGGGGCGCGATGTCGCCCAGCGGCGTGATCACACCCTTGATAATAATGGCGAACAGGCCCACCAGCAGCAGCGGCGTGAGCACCTTGCCTACAATGTCCACCACGGCGGACTCCTTGATGCACAGAGCCAGGATCACCGTGAAGAACACCACGGAGAACACCACCGGCGATACGCCGGACAGGTTGGGCGCGATGGCCATCTCATAGGTGCTGGCGCTGGTGCGGGGGATGGCCACCATGGGGCCGATACACAGAATGATGGCGCACATGAGGATCTCGGCGGGGACTTTTCCCGCCCGTTCCAGTACCTTCTCGCTGCTGCCCACGCGGAGCAGGGCGAACATACCCATCATCGCCAGACCGATATCCGCGATGAAATAGGCGGAAAAGCCCGTCAGCCACTGGCTGCCGGCCTCCATGCCCAAAAAGGGCGGGAAGATCACGTTGCCCGCGCCGAAAAACATGGAAAACAGCGCAAAGCCCACGACAACGATATCTGCCGCGGTGTTTTTCCTCTGTCCGATCATTCTGATTTCTCCATTTCTCTTCTCTTGTTCCCACGCCGCCGACTGCGGCGCGCCGGTGCAAACTCACGTTTTAAAGCGCGTTGCATCCTGTGCATATAGCGTATCATGCTTTTCATCATTACGGAAATGACGCTTATCGAACGGCACATGAAAAAATTTGATGGCGTATAAAAACGTTTACCGCATTTTCCAAATCGTTGGTGGAAAGTTTACGTTTATGGCATTGAACGGCGACAGCTCTTGTGATATAGTTAAAAATAAACGTTGCAATTTTGTCCAATTTGTACAGAAAGCGAGGTCCCTATGGATGACAAACGGCTGCGGGCGCTGCTGACGGCAGTGCAGTGCGGCAGCTTTGGAAAGGCGACGGCGCAGCTGGGCTACACCCAGTCCGCCATGACGCACATGGTGAACAAACTGGAGGCCGAGCTGGGCTGTACCCTGCTCACCCGCAGCAGCCACGGCGTCCGGCTCTCGGAGGAGGGTGAGCACCTGCTGCCCTATATACAGGACTATCTGCGCGCCAGTGAGACCCTGCGGCGGGAGGCGGCGGCCCAGGGCGAGGCCCACAACCGCGTGCTGCGGATCGGCTGCTTTGCCAGCATTGCCCGGGCACGGCTGCCGGCGCTGCTGCAGAAGTTCCGCAAACTGCACCCGGAGATCAAGATCGACGTGCTGGTAGGCGGCTATGAGCTGGCCGCGGCGCTGGAGGAGGAACGGGTGCAGCTGGCCCTGGTGGAGGAGACCTGCGGCAAGGGCTTTTACTGGACGCCGCTGACGGACGCGCCGCTGGTGGCGGTGGTGCCGCCGGACTTCCCCTGGACGGAGGACGTCATCCCCCTGGAGCGCCTGCTGCAGGAGACGTTTCTCTCCTGCCCGGAGCAGTATGTGGCGCGGCTGCTGCCGCCGGAGGCACCACGGCTGGAGGTCACGGCGTCGGACGACGCGGCCATACTGTCTATGGTGGCGGCGGGACTGGGCGTGTCGGTGCTGTCCGCCTTCTCTCTGGCGGGCTATGAGGGCCAGGTGCGGGTGCTCCCGCTGGCGGAGCCGCTGTCACGCCGGCTGGGCGCGGCGGTGAAAACACCGCCCCCGGTCAACAGCGCCGTCCGGTATTTTCTCTCCTTCCTGAAGCGGCAGTACCCCGCCGAGCCGGCGGATAACGAATAAAAGGAGGTCCCGGCCCATGTGCACTGCGGCCACATACAAGACAAAATGCTTCTATTTCGGGCGCAATCTGGACTATGAGCGCGGCTTCGGCGAGCAGGTGGTCATCACACCCCGGCTCTTTCCCCTGCCCATGCGGCACCTGCCGGACCTGACGCGGCACTACGCCATGATCGGCATGGCCTCCGTACAGGACGGCTACCCCCTGTACTATGACGCGGTGAACGAAAAGGGCCTGTGCATGGCGGGGCTGAACTTCGTCCGCAGCGCCGTATACGGCCCCTGCGCGCCGGGAAAGGCCAACGCGGCCCAGTTCGAGCTGATCCCCTGGCTGCTGGGCCGCTGCGCCACGGCGGCGGAGGCCCGGGACCTGCTGGCGGAGAGCCGCATCACCGACGACGCCTTTCTGCCGGGGCTGCCCCCGGCCCGGCTGCACTGGCTGCTGGCGGACCGGGAGCAGTGCTTCGCGGTGGAGCAGACGGCGGAGGGCCTGCGGGTCTATGAGGACCCGGCGGGCGTGCTGACCAACGAGCCGCCCTTCCCCATGCAGCTGTTCCGGCTGAACGACTACGCCCAGCTGTCCCCCCAGCCGCCGGAAAACCACTTCTCCCCCGCCCTGCCGCTGGAGACGTACAGCCGGGGCATGGGCGCTATGGGGCTGCCCGGCGACCTGTCCTCCCCCTCCCGCTTTGTACGGACGGCCTTTACCCGGCTGAACAGCCGCTCCGGCGACGGCGAGGCCGAGAGCGTCAGCCAGCTCCTGCACATTCTGGGCGCGGCGGCACAGCAGCGGGGCTGCTGCGTGCTGGAGGACGGCGCGTGCGAGCTGACGCTGTATACCAGCTGCTGCAATGCCGACACCGGGGTGTATTACTACACCACCTACGACGCCGCCCAGCTGTGCGCCGTGGATATGCACCGCGCCGACCTAGACGGCACGGCGCTCTCCTGCCAGCCGCTGGACACGGCGTGGCGGGTACACTATCAGAATTAACGCAGAAAAGTACGGGACGGGGCCTGACGGCCCCGTCCCGTTTATTTCAGCAGGGCGGTAAAGGTGATGGTATCGCCCTCCGTGCGGGCGGAGATGGCACCGCGATGGCCCTCGGCAATGCTCCGGGCGATGGAGAGCCCGATGCCGAAGCCGCCGGCGGTGCGGGCCGGATCCGCCCGGTAAAACCGGTCAAAGAGCTTGCCGATGTCGATGCTCCCGGCATTTTCGCAGCGGTTGGACACCCGCAGCGCCACGCCCCAGCACCAGCAGCGTGCAGATCGCGTCCGCCGCCAGGGACCACACCAGCACCGTCCGCACGGAACGGCGGGCCTGATAGCATTCCAGGAAAATGGCCATGCTGCGCCCGTCCTCCATCCGGGTCACCAGAAAGCGGTAGCCGCAGCAGCCCAGACCGGCAGCGTACAGACCGGCATGGGCGGTCAATCCGGTCAGCCCGGCCAGATGCCCGGCGGCAGCTTTGACCCCGGCAGCGCACCCACCCCGCCCAGCGGCGACTTCCGGCCGGGAAACAGGCAGTAAAGGCCAGCGCTGGACACAAAACACCACACCCCACGGCGCAAGCGCCGTGGGGTGTGGTGTTTTGTGGGGAGAGGAAGACAGGAAGAAAGCTCCGTCGGTTATCGTTGTTGATATGCCCGCATGGCCGCCTCGATCCGGTCGGCCGCGGCTGACAGCGCCGCGTCGTCGCTGGCGAAGGAGAAGCGCAGGAAGCAGCCCTGGGTCATGCCGTAGGCCGCGCCGGAGACGCCCACCACCTTGGCATGGTCCAGAATGTAGTCGCACATCTCGTCGGAGGTCATGTCCACATCGAAGGACACCCAGGCGTAGAAGGCGCCCTCGGGCATCTGGCAGTGCACGCCCGGGATGGCGTTGAGCCGGCCCACAAAGGCGTCGCGCCGGCGCTGGTAGCTCTGGCGCATGGCCTCTACTTCATCAGGGATGCGGAAGGCCTGCACCGCGCCCTCCTGCAGAAAGCCGCTCATGCAGGAGACGCTCTGCTGGTGCAGCTTGTAGATCGCGGCGTAAATATCCCTGCGGGCGGTGAGATAGCCCATGCGCCAGCCGGTCATGGCCGCGAACTTGGAAAAGCCGTTGATGGTAATGACCCGGTCCGCCACCTCGGGGCGGGAGGCCATGCTGATGGACCGCACGCCGTCATAGACAATGGCGTCGTACACCTCGTCGGACAGCAGCAGCACGTCCGGGTGGCGCTGCATAAACGCGGACAGCGCCTCCGCCTCGTCCTGATGCAGGATGCGGCCGGTGGGGTTATTGGGGTAGTTGATGATGATGAGCCGCACCTCCGGCGTGTAGTGCTGCTCCAGCAGCGCCTCTGTCAGCCGGTAGTGGTCCGCCGGGGACAGCGGAACCTTTACGGCTTCGGCGCCGGCGGAGATGACGATGGACTCATAGGATACCCATGCCGGCTCCGGCAGCAGGACCTTGTCACCATGGTTCAGCACCGCCTGGGCCGCCAGATAAATGGCCATCTTGCCGCCCGGCGTCACCAGAATACGGTCAGCCTCTGTCTGGATGCCGTTCTCCCGCAGCAGCTTCTGCTGTATCTCCTGCCGCAGCTCCGGGATGCCCGGGCCCACCACGTAATGGGTGTTGCCCCGGCGCAGACTGGCGATGGCCGCCTCGGTCACCGCCGCAGGCGTATCAAAGTCCGGCTCGCCGCCGGCCAGGGAGATATAGGAACTGTCGCTCTTCTGCAGCTCCTTTGCCCGCTGGATCATCAGCAGGGAACGGGGCGATGTCATTTTGTCGATCACGCAATTCATACGCACTTACCTCCGCGATGCCCGGACCTCTCCCTCGCAGGAGAGGCCCGGTACGTCGTATTCATTCCGCCGTATACTGCCTGAAGGACACGTCGGCCACATATTGGGCCTTGACCTTCTGCAGCTCGGCGCACTGGGCCGTGCCCTTGTGGGCCTGCTGCGCGATCTCATCCGCCCAGGCCTCCAACAGCAGGACCTCGTTCGGCGACGACGCGGAATAGAAGAACTCATACTGGCAGCAGCCAGTCTCGGCACGGGTACGGGCCGGGATATCCGCCTGCTCCAATGCGTGGACGAAGGCGGCGGGGTCCTTGCCCTCCTGGAGGGTATAGCGTACTTGCAGCATCAGCATCGTCGTTTCCTCCGCTTATTTCTTCAGAATGTCAAAGGGAATATGCAGTTTCTCGCACAGGCCCTCCAGCTCGCGGTACACCGCCAGGGACAGCTGAGGACCGGCCTCCAGGTTCTTGCGGTAGTTGTTGCACTCGATCTCACCGGGCATGAAGATCTCCTCCACGCCGGCCGCCGGCTTCAGGCCCTTCACCTCGCTGCGGTAGGTGTCCATGGTGGTCTTGAATTCCTCGGGGTCCTGGAAGCGGGAGATGTCGATGGCGATCATGCAGTGGCCCGTATCCATGGGCACCTCGGGGTGGGCAAAGGGGTTGTGGATGTGGCTGCCATAGGCCGCGCCGGACAGCACGCCGGAGAATACGTCGATCATCATGGCGATGCCGGAGCCCTTTGCGCCGCCGAAGGGCAGCACACAGCCCTCCAGGGCCTTGGCCGCGTCCGTGGTGGGATGGCCGTCCACATCGATGGCCCACCCCTCCGGGATGGAGTCGCCCTTTTTATCGGCCAGAATGATCTTGCCGCGGGCCACCACGCTGGTGGCCATGTCGATCATCACCGGGTCGCCGTGGGTGGGCGCGCCCACCGCCAGGGGGTTCGTGCCCAGATACTTCTCGCGGCTGCCCCAGGGCGCCATAGACTTGGGCGCGTTGGAGCTGACGATGGCCAGCATATTCTCCTTGGCCGCCATACGGATATAGTAGGCCGTGCAGCTGCAGTGGTTGGAATTGCGGACATTCACGATGCCGATGCCCACGTCCTTCGCCTTCTGGATCGCCAGTTCCATGGCGCGGTAGGCCGCCACGATGCCGAGGGCGCCCTGGGCGTCCAGCAATGCGCCGCCGGGGAAATCCCGGATCGTCTTTATCCGGCACCTGGGATCCGTACCGCCGGCCTCCATGCTGTCGGTATAGAATTTCACACGCTGCACACCGTGGGACTGCAGGCCGGTCAGCTCGGCCGACACCAGGCTGTCCGCCACGATGGCGGCATCCTGCGGCGCAACGCCCTCCTTCTCCATGATCGCCGCTACGGCGGCCTGGAGCTTTTCCGCATCTACGCGGAGCACTTCACTCATGGCCGGCACCTCACTTCCACTGGCCTTCGATGACCTGGCAGCCCAGCGCCGCCAGAGTGGCCTCGCGGGTCTCCTCATTGTAGGAGGCCACGGTGGCGCCCTCGTCGTACTTGGCGTGGAGCATATCCTCCTTGGCGTGCTGCTTCCAGCTCTTCTCCAGGATCTCCTCCGCTTCGCTGGGGCGGACGAAGATCATGCCGTCGGTGTCGCCGATAACGATATCGCCGGGGAAAACCACCTGACCGCCGAAGGCGATGGGCACATTGATCTCGCCGGGGCCGAACTTGTAGGGGCCCTGGGGTGTGATGCCGCGGGCGAACACGGGGAAGTCCATGTGGGAGATCTCATCGATATCCCGCAGGTAGCCGTCAATAGCGCAGCCGGCAAAGCCGTGGTTGCGGCAGTCCATCATCATCAGCTCGCCGCAGTAGGCGCGCTCAGGACCGCCGGCGGAGATCAGCAGTACATCGCCGGGCTGGGCCATCTCAATGGCCTTGTGCAGCAGCAGGTTATCGCCGGAGGGCAGGTGCAGCGTGTACGCCACGCCCAGCATGGGCTTGCCGTTCATGGAACGAATGGCGGAGTCCACGCAGTAAATACGGTTCATGTTGTCGCCGATGTTGGCCACCGGCAGGCCGCGGAAGCGCTCCACCAGCTCCTTGGGCGGCCGGGGCACCTCCGTAAAAATTCTGCATCCAACATTAGACATTTGCTTTTTCTCCTTTTTTCTCATCCAGCATTTTCTTCACCGCCAGCACCTCATCGTAGGTCTTGGCGCGCTCCGGGAAGTAGGCGGCATAGCCCTCCTGCTGGAGCCACTCAAACTTTTTCAGCGTAGCCTGGGTCATGATGCTGTTCTCGCCCAGGTCGTCCAGGGTCTTGAGGACCTCCTCCATCTCATGGCAGAAGCGCCCATTGTGGATGGCGGCGGAGGCCACGCAGTAGTGGCAGAACCCCATGAAGCCACGCTCGTCGAACATGGTGACCTTCATCTTGTCCAGCACTTCCTCGGTGATATGGTAGTGGTCCGTGGCGAACACCGTCTCCGTGACCAGGGCGATAATGCCCTTGGCCAGCACGCTGCGAAGCGCTTTGGTGGCGGAGGCCAGGCCGATATCGTCGCTGAGGTATGTAAATTTCATGCCGTGACTGTTCAGCAGCTCCGCCGCCTCTTTGGCCTTTGCGCCGCAGACGCTGACCGGCACACGGCTCCCGTTCACCGGGACGGAGGCCATGACCGCGCCCTCCACGAAGTCGCCCTGGCTGTCCGCGAACACCGCAGCGATCTCCCGCTTCGTCTGGGGAGAGGTGGTGTTCATGTCCAGATAGAACTGGCCCGGACGCAGCAGCGGCGCGGCCTGACGGGCGATGGGCAGCGCCACGTCCGCACTGGTGAAGCAGAAGAACACGTCGCCCCAGGCAATCAGCTCCGCCATGTCGGTCACCAGCGTCACCTGGTCCATGGCCGCATGCTCGCGCATTTTCTGCGCGCGGGGCGAGTCGTCCTTTGCCGAGACGTCGAAGGCGCGGACCTCCACATCACTGTTCACAAAGTCACGCGAGATGTGGTGCGGCGCTTCGCCGAACCCGATAAATCCCAATTTCATTTGTATACATCTCCTTTGGATCGCGGATATGGGCGTTTATGTGCCCATCATAAAGCCGGGCAGGAAGGTGATGATGGGCGAGACGAAGGCGCAGATCAGCACGCAGATGATCATCACGATCATGAACGGGATAACTCCCTTGACCACCGACGTGTAGGATTCGCCCGTGGTGGACACCGCGGTAAACAGGTTGATGCCGAAGGGCGGAGTGATGAAGCCCACCGTCAGGGTGATGCAGAACAGTACGCCCAGGTGCAGCTCGTCCAGGCCGAACTGTACGCCCACAGGCACCAGGATGGGGGCCAGGATCAGGATGCTGGGGATCGTATCCATCAGGCAGCCCACCAGGAACAGCAGCGCCATCAGGACCGCCAGATACACCCACTTGTTGGGGATGACCTCCATGATGGCCTCGCCGATGATGGCGGGCAGGCGGGTCTTGGAGAGGATCCAGCCGAAGGTCTTGGCCACGGAGATGATGAACGTCACCACCGCGGAGGTCAGCACCGTCTTGCTCAGCACCGTCCACAGGATCTTGACCTTGATCTCCTTGGTCGCAAAGCCGTAAATCAGGGCGTACAGTACGCTGAGGACCGCCGCCTCGGTGGGCGTGACGTAACCGCCGTAGATACCGCCCAGAATGATGACCGGCAGGACCAGCGTGGGGATGGCGCGGGCCGTGCGGCGCAGCACCTCTTTCTTGGGATAGCGCACGTCGCTCTTGGCGAACTTATACTTGGCCGCCAGATAGACGTTCACCAGGCACAGGGCGACCGCCATCATAATGCCGGGCAGCACGCCGCCGATGAACATCTTGGACACGGACAGGCCCATGGCCGCGCCATAGACCACCATGTTGGCGCTGGGCGGGATGATGGGACCCAGGGCGCCGCCCGCGGCGATCATGCCGGCGGAGGTGGACTTGGGATAGTTGGCGCGGGTCAGCGCCGGCATCATAATGGCGCCGATGGCCGCCACGGTGGCGGGACCGGAGCCGGTCAGGGCAGCGAAGATGGCGCAGGTGACGATGGTCACAACGCCCATGGAGCCGCGGGACCGGCAGAACAGCGCCTCGACAAAGTCCACCAGACGGCGGGACAGGCTGGTCTGCTCCATCAGGTAGCCGGTCATGGTGAACAGGGGGATCGCCAGCAGCACAAAGGAGTTCATGCCGGCGATCATGGTCTGGGGCACGATGGTCAGGGGGATACCGGAGGGGATCAGGTAGATAAGGCACGCGGCCAGCAGGGCAAAGCACACGGGCAGGCCCATGAACATACCGATCAGCAGACTTCCGAAAATAATAAGACCTGTCATTCCGCGGTGCCTCCTTCCTCGATGATCTCTTCCATGGACTCTACCTTAACGGCGTCCTTGCTGCCGGTCAGCAGCTCCAGCAGCTGCACCAGGCCCACCAGCGCCATGCCGAAGCCGCACAGGCAGATGGACACGTTGATGATGGCCATGGACAGGTGCAGGGACGGGCTGAGCACCGTAACGGTGACGCTCACCAGGGACACGCCCTTGACGCCCACCAGCGCCGCCATCGCGATCACCAGAATGGTGCAGATGATCTTCAGCACACGGCGGCCGGCTTCCGGCAGCTTTTCTTCCAGCAGTGTGATGCCGGCGTGCATACCCTTATCCAGGGCCACCACGGCGCCCAGGGCGCTGCACCACACGAAGGCAAAACGGGCCAATTCGTCCGTCCATCCGGGCGGCTGCGCCATAACATAGCGCGTGACCACCTGGATCGCGGCGGCCGCGATAAGGACAACAAGCGTGATCGCCGCTACCAGCTGGTAGGCGAACAGGATCTTGTCCTTGATGGTTTTGATGACTTTCATAGCGTTCTCCTGTCATATGCGTCAGGGGGCGGGCAGTGAGCTGTCTGCTCTCTGCATCGCCCCCTGCGTCAGTTGATACGATTCAGATATGCGCCGCAGCTTTACTGCACAGCGGCAACCGCGCGATCCAGCAGATCGCTGCCGATCTTGTCACGATAGGCCTCGTACACGGGCGCGCAGGCCTCCTGGAATGCAGCCACGTCCACATCGTCGATGATGGTGCAGCCGCCATCTTCCATCTTGGAGAGCATATCGGCCGCGGCCGTCTGCAGCCAGGTGCGCTGCTCAGCGCCGGCCTCCTTGGCAGCCGTCAGGAAGATCTCCTGCAGCTCGGGGGACAGGCTCTCCCAGAAGGACTTGGAGCAGGACAGGGAGATGGCGTTATAGAAGTGGCCGGTCATGTCGTAGTAGTCGCAGATCTCATAGTAGGAGCCGGTATAGGCGCTGGCGATGGGCAGCTCCAGGCCGTCCATCAGGTGCTGCTGCACGGCGGTGAAGGTCTCATTGAAGTCCAGAGCGGAGGGGGCAGCACCGATGGTCTGGAAGGTGGCCATGAACATCTCCATGCCGGGAACGCGGATCTTCATACCCTTCAGGTCTGCGGGGGTGCGGATAGGCTTCTGGGACAGGATGTTGCGGAAGCCACCCTCGCCCCAGGCCAGGACCTTGTAGCCCAGCGTGTCATACAGGCCGTCGGTGACTTCCTTCATGATGTCGCCATCCAGGAAGTTCCAGGCAGTCTCGTTGTCCTTGAAGATGAAGGGCAGCTCCACCACCAGAGAGGGCCCGTACAGGTTGCCGTAGGAGCCGTTGGTGATGATGCCCATCTGATGGGTGCCCAGGTCGAAGCCAGTCAGCACGTCGGCCTCGCCGCCCAGCTCGGAGTTGCCGCAGATCTCAAAGGTCACGGCACCGTCGGTGGCCGCGGTCACCTTCTCGGCAAACAGGGTGGCCAGCTTGTTGTACTGGTCGTCATCGGTGGTGGGGTTCACGTGGGCGATCTGGATCGTCATAGTGGGGAAGCCCTCGCCGTCGCCGCTGCCATTGTTGGTGTCGGCCTTGTCGCCGCAGGCGGTCAGCACGCCCAGCAGCATGACCAACGTCATCGCCAGGGCCGCCAGACGCTTCGCGTTCAGTTTTTTCATGGTTTTTTCCTCCTGATCTTATGTTTTGTTATTCTCTCCCGCTTTACTTGCAGGGGTACGCCATCCACGCGATGGAGAAGCACATATGGTCCAGCTTCTTCATCATCATCAATTCAGGGTAGTCATAGGTGTTCGCCGGCGACTGCATATCGCTGTGCTCCAGGATCATGTGCACGATCTTGTCGGGCAGGCCGTTGCTCTTGGCGATATACGCGCCGCTGACCACGTGGTTGTAATACTTGCCCATCTCGCTGTGGCAGGCCTTGCCGTCCTTGATGTCATACTCCAGGAACTTGCCGATGTCGTGCAGCACCGCGCCGCAGATCAGCGTGTCATGGTCCAGCTTGCTGATCTCGTTGGCCCAGCCGCCCAGCTCGTCATAGGCCAGCTGGCACATCCGCACCACCCGGCGGCAGTGATCGATACCCGTCTCGGGACAGTTGTCGGCCACAATGCCCGCTGCCAGGGGCGCCTTGTCCACGCCTTTCTTGTCCCAGCCGCCCAGCTCCAGCACCTGCTGCCAGCAGGTAATGCTCTTTTCCTGCAGATCGGTGCTGTGTATCAGCTTGATCTCCGGGAGCAGCGTCAGGACCTCTTCTCTGGTCATGTGTCTTTCCCTCGCTTTCTTCATGTTGTTATTAGGAAATGGAATACTACTTTACAGACATCCGTTAATGATCGTCCAACTTTTGTCAATCAAATTTCTTCATAATGTGAAAATTTTGTCACGCAAGTACTTTTGTTTTGCTGATTTCGTTTACTTTTCCTTTATTTGCTTTACATTATAGTTTGCCTATTGCTTTTTGTCCAATATCGGTATAATATAACTAATATTCCAAAGCAGGAATACTAACGGAGGTTTTTGTGTATGTTGTCCAAAAACGACGAGCTGTTTTTGACCGTGGCGAAATCCGAGAGCATCAGTAAGGCCGCCGAGCAGCTATACATCTCACAGCCCAGCCTGACAAAACGAATGCAGCAGCTGGAGGCACAGCTGGGCGTGGCCCTCTTCGACCACAAGAGCCGTCCGCTGAAGCTCAGCCCCGCCGGTGAGCTGTACTACGAGTACCTGACCCGTTCCGCGGTGCAGGAGCACGCGCTGCTGCTGGACCTGCGGGAGGCGGCGGAGGGCCGCCGGGGCAAGCTGTCCGTGGGCGCGCCGGCCAATCTGGCCCAGAGCCTGTTCCCCGCGATACTGCCCTCCTTCTGCCGCACATTTCCCAATGTGTCCCTGAGCGTCGTCGAGGCCACGGGCGCGGAGATACAGACCCTGATCGCCGGCCGCCAGCTGGACATGGCCTTTGCCCATATCCACATCGCCGACACCAACGTCAGCTATATCCCCCTGTCCACGGAAAAGATCTATCTGGCCGCCCGGCGTCCTGCCAATCTTATGGATACGGACCCGCCCCTGCTGGTGCAGCCGCTGGCGGTGGAGGACCTGCCGCCGTTTCAGTACTGTATGTACAACAAAAATCAGATGATCTACGCCTCCTCCCACCGGTTTTTCCAGCATTACAGCATTATTCCCGACACGCTGATCCACTGCGGCGATCCGGTCATCAACCACACGCTGGTGTCCTCTCTGGAAAACTGCGCCTCTTTCGTCCCCAGCTACTTCATTGGCCGGATACCGTCGGATACTCTGCGAAAGCTTATTTTCTACGCCATAGACGTCCCCGAGCTCAGCTGGGAGCTGCGGGTGCTGTACCGTCGGGACAGCGCTCTGGGCATCTTCGCCCGGGAGATGATACGACTGGTCAGAGAGACGCCCTGGCGCCCCTTGCTGTAAACCGACCACGTCAACAAAAGATACCCGGCGCGCCGAAGGCGTGCCGGGTATCTGCGTCTCATTGCATTTGCAGCCAGCCGATCAAGGCCAGGTGCGCCGGGTAGTACAGGTAAAACAGCCACTTCATCACCGTGTTCACCCGCGGCGACGGCCCACGCTGCCCGTTATACAGCGCCAGCACGGGAACGGCCAGCACCACCGCCAGCTGCACCAGGCCGTAGACCCAGTCCAGCGCCAGGGCGTACACCACCGCGTAAAGCGCCACATAGAACATCATCCACAGCGCCTGCGTCTTCAGCTTTCCCCGATTGGTACCGAAGGCCATGATGCACAGGGCGGCGATACAGCTCCAGTCCGCCGGGAAGCTGACCAGGCAGATCAGCAGGATCAGCGCCACCTGCACCGCCGGGCGGAGCCGCCGGTCATGGACCACCCGCAGCATCACCAGCCCCCATGCCAGCGACCACATGACGCTGGTCTGGTTCAGCACTCTGCCGGAGGAAAACGGGATAAACGACCGCCAGCCGGCAAAATCCGCCGACGCGAACACATAGGCGAAGTGGGATATGACCGCGAACAGGAACATCCGCGCCGTGTATTTCCGGATATCCCGGGTGTGGTGATAGCCCTCCGCCACAAAGTAGCACATGATGGGACAGGTCAGCCGACCGATGATATGCATCGCCAGTGGCAGCACCGCCCGGGGATAGCCGGGAAACAGCCACCAGGCCACATGGTCGACGGTCATGGCCGCGATGGCGACGAGCTTGATCGCGTTGGAATCCAGCGTTTTTTTCATAGGCGTTTTCCCTCCCGCACAGCACACTGCCGCCATTGTAGCAGATAGGCAGGAGATGTGCAACGCCTATTCGTGCGGCCGCGGCGTTATGCGCCGGCCTTCTCCTTGCGGATGGCCTCGGCGATACGCTCCAGGCCGGTCTGCACCGTGGCACGGGGCATGGCCAAATTCAGGCGGATATGCCCCCTGGCGTTGCCCACGAACAGACCGTCGCCGCCCTCCAGCAGCACACCGGCCTTGTTGGCAAAGAAGTCCGGCAGGTCCTCTACCTCCGGCAGCACCTCCCGCAGGTCCACCCAGGCAAAGTAGGTGGACTCAGGAATGGTGAACTTCGCGCCGGGAATATTCTCCTTCAGGAACTGATCCACCAGGGCCAGGTTGCCGTCCACATAGGCCTTCAGCTGCTCCAGCCAGGGGCCGCCGTGCTCATAGGCCGCCTTGTGGGCCGCGATGGACAGCGGGTTCACCGCGCCGATGTTCTTGTCCCGATCCTGGAAACGGGCACGCTCCTCCGCGTCGCGGATGATGATATTGGAGTGCATCAGGCCCGCCAGATTAAAGGTCTTGCTGGCGGACATACAGGTGATGAGCCGGTCATAGTCCGGCATGATCTTTCCCAAGGGCGTATGGCGCAGGCCGGTGCGGATCAGGTCGCAGTGGATCTCGTCGGACACCACCCAGAGCCGGTGCTTTTCGATGATGGCCGCCATGTGGCGCAGCTCATCCTCGGTCCAGATGCGGCCGGTGGGGTTGTGGGGATTGCAGAGCATCAGCAGCTTCACATCCGGGTCGGCGGCCTTCGTCTCAAAGTCCTCCCAGTCCACGGAGAAGCGGCCGTTTTCCTCCCGCAGGGGCGAGGTCACCAGCTCCACGCCGTTGTATTCACAGGCGTGGAGGAAGAAGCCGTAGGCAGGCGTCATGGTCAGGACCTTGCCGTTCAGCGGCTTGACCAGGTCCTCCGTCAGCTGGTACAGCGCCGGGATGACGCCGGGAGAGAACGTCAGCTGCTCCTTGGGGAAGGACCAGCCGTAACGACTCTCGCACCAGGCGCGCAGCGCCTCATAATAACCCTTATCGTACACCAGGGTATAGCCCAAAATGCGCCGATCTACCCGGTCGGTGATGGCCTGCAGGATCTCCGGCGCCACAGCGAACTCCATGTCCGCCACCCACATCCGGATGAATTCCTCGTCCTTGTAGGGGAACACCCTCTCCGGCCCGCAGTGGAAAATGTAGGGCCGCCAGCCCTCTACATTCTCGGAATTGGTGTTGCGCCGATCAATGATCTCGTCGAAGTTGTAGGTCATGGTGTATCGCTCCTTTCCTGTTATGGTTTTATAATACCAGCCGCCGCGCGCCCCGTCAAAGCCCGCCGCTTACTTTTCAGGAACGAATTTTGCGAAAAACTTTCCTCACAATTATATTTTCCCTTGCGCGGACCGGAAAAAGCGTCTATACTGAAAAGCAGAGGGTCAAATCACTAAAACTTGATTTTGAGGAAAGTGCCATGACATTGACAGAAGAGATCGGCGCGAAGATCAAATACTACCGCAAAAAGCGCGGAATGAAGATCGTGGAGCTGGCGGCGCTGCTCCACAAGACCGGGGCCACCGTATCTAAATATGAAAGCGGGCAGATCGCCATGGACGTGGTGACGCTGTACGAGGTGGCGGCTGCCCTGGGTGTGCCGCCGGAAAAGCTGCTGTACTGTGCCCCGCTGCCCGTGGAAGATCTGATGGCCGACAGCGTGCCCGCCTTCTTCCGCGGCGTTGACCGGCTGTATATGTACTATTTCGACGGCCGGAACAACAGTCTGGTCCGCAGCGTCATCGATATCCGGGCCAAGACCGGCGCCAACGCCTATGACATAGCGCTGTACATGAACTTTCAGGACTATCAGCAGTACCGGAACTGTGAAAACACCTATCTGGGTACGCTGAGCCACTACGATGCCCTCAGCAACATCGTCACCCACAACCAGGACACGGAGATGGACGTCTATCTCCTCTGCCTGCCCGCCTCCTATCTGAACGCCGGAACAAAGTGGGGGCTGGGCTTCGGCATCTCCTGCCGGCCCATTATGCCTACCTCCACCAAGGTATTTCTGTCCAAGAGCATCCAGCCGGAGACACCGGAGTTTCTGCAGGACCTGCGCATCTCCCGGGAGGACGTTCAGCTGCTGAAGCGCTACAATATGCTGTCCGTGATGTGAACGGCCCCAAACGGATATCCTGAAAGTAGACTTGCTGGCTTATGCGGTGTTCCGCCTTACGATTGAATTCTTTTGATGCAGTGCCTACGACATAGGATGAATTAAATCCGATTTTTCATCCTCCAAATATATACGATAACCGTGAAGGCCCCCGGGTAATTCCTGGGGGCCTTACTTCGCATTTTGGTAGGATTTCGCCATGACAACGCCTATTCGCATCTGCTCGTGCTGCAAAGGCCAATCACAGGCCGATCAATGGTGCTGACGATGGCGCCGACAGTAGCATTTGCGGCGGATACCACAAGCGATCCAGCAGCACAAAGCAATCCGGTAGCACAGATTAAAGACGCACAGAAGAGCAGCGTCTATTTCGGCAATTACAAGCAGAGCAGTGACGGAAACGGCGACTATCTGACTGAGCCGATCAAGTGGCGTGTGCTGCAAAATGCAGATGGCAAGCTGTTCTTGTTGGCGGATAAGATTCTGGATGTTTATTATTATCACCACAATGGCAGCACCAGTAGAGGAGCACGCAAAGCACCCACACAGTCCCCACCTGTTCGTGTCGCCCAAGACCGGCACCATGTTCGACCCGGACTCCTTCCGCCACACCCATGAGAAGATCCTGAAGGCCATCGGCGCGGAACACATCAGGTTTCACGACCTCAGACACACCTTCGCCACGCTGTCACTCAAGTACGGCGTGGACGTCAAAACGCTGTCCGGCGCGCTGGGACACTATGACGCGGGCTTTACCCTCAGCACCTACACCCACGCCACGGAGGGAATGAAGCGCTCCGCCGCCGACACCATCGGCAGCGTCATCAGCCAGACCATGTAGCCCACAAAAAAGCCGGAGAGGGACGGATGATGCCATCCGCCCCTCTCCGGTGCTTTCCTGACCTATCGGCTTTTGGGTCGCGGTTTGGGTCATGCGAAAAACGCCAAAATACCGCGTCACTATTTGAGAACATAAACAGAAAAAGTTCCTGATTTCTTGCGAAATCAGGAACTTTTTGGTGGAGACTGCTGGACTCGAACCAGTGACCTCCTGCGTGTGAAGCAGGCGCTCTAACCAGCTGAGCTAAGCCTCCGAATTGTCGGCGACCCTCGGGGTGCCGACATGGTGACCCGTACGGGAATCGAACCCATGTTACAGCCGTGAAAGGGCCGTGTCTTAACCTCTTGACCAACGGGCCGTCTTTCGAGGGGTATACCGGAGAGATGCTGACGCATCTCTCCGGTGTGGTAGCGGCGACTGGATTTGAACCGGTGACACTGCGGGTATGAACCGCATGCTCTAGCCAACTGAGCTACGCCGCCATGTCATCCTCGACAGGCACGAGTTACTATACCATATTTCAGCTCCCTTTGTCAACAGCTTTTTTGCAAAACCGGGAGAAAATACGGGGGACGCGGCTGGCGCCGTGTCCCCCGTGCGTCAATTTATTAATACATCCCCATGCCGCCCATGTCGGGTGCGGGGGCTGCCGGTGCGGGGGGCTGGGGCTTGTCGGCCACCAGGGATTCGGTGGTCAGCACCATGCCGGACACACTGGCGGCATTCTCCAGGGCGCTGCGGGTGACCTTGGCGGGATCCACGATGCCGCTGGCAATCATATCGCAGTACTCCTCCTTATAAGCGTCGAAGCCGTAGCCGTTCTTGCCGGCGGAGCGCACCTTCTCCAGCACCACGGAGCCGTCGATGCCGGCATTGGCCGCGATCTGGCGGATGGGGGCCTCCAGGGCCTTGGCCACCAGCTGTACGCCCACGCGCTCGTCGCCCTCGGTGCTGTTCAGCAGCGCGGTAACAGCGGGGATCACGTTCACATAGATAGTGCCGCCGCCGGCCACGATACCCTCTTCCACAGCGGCCTTGGTGGCGTTCAGGGCGTCCTCGATACGCAGCTTCTTCTCCTTCATCTCGGTCTCGGTGGCCGCGCCGACCTTGATGACCGCCACGCCGCCGGCCAGCTTGGCCAGACGCTCCTGCAGCTTCTCCTTGTCGTACTCGCTGGTGGTCGCACCGATCTGCGCGCGAATCTGGGCCACGCGGTCCTTGATGGCCTGCTGGTCGCCCATACCGTCCACGATGATGGTGTTCTCCTTGGTCACCTTGATCTGGCGGGCACGGCCCAGCATATCAATGGTGGCATCCTTCAGCGTCAGGCCCAGCTCCTCGCTGATGACCTGGCCGCCGGTCAGGATGGCGATATCCTGCAGCATCTCCTTGCGGCGGTCACCGAAGCCGGGGGCCTTGACGCACACCACGTTCAGCACGCCCTTCAGGCGGTTCACCAGCAGGGTGGACAGGGCCTCACCCTCCACGTCCTCGGCGATGATAAACAGCTTCTTGCCGCTCTGCAGCATCTGCTCCAGCAGGGGCAGGATGTCGGAGATCACGGAGATCTTCTTATCGGTGATGAGGATGTAGGGATCGTCCACGACGGCCTCCATCTTCTCCATATCGGTGGCCATATAGGGGGTGATGTAGCCGCGGTCGAACATCATGCCCTCCACGACCTCGCTGTACGTCTCGGCGGTCTTGGACTCCTCGATGGTGATCACGCCGTCGGCGCTGACCTTCTCCATAGCCTCGGCGATCAGCTTGCCGATGGTCTCGTCGCCGGAGGACACGGTGCCCACGCGGGCGATATCAGCGGTGCCATTGACCTTCTGGCTCTGCTCCTTGATGGCGCCCACAGCGGCCTCCACGGCCTTGGCCATGCCCTTCTTCATCACGATGGGGTTGGCGCCGGCGGCCAGGTTACGCAGGCCCTCGCGGATCATGGCCTGTGCCAGCAGCGTAGCGGTGGTGGTGCCGTCGCCGGCCACGTCATTGGTCTTGGTGGACACCTCGCGCACCAGCTGCGCGCCCATGTTCTCGAACGGATCGTCCAGCTCGATCTCCTTGGCGATGGAAACACCATCGTTGGTGATGAGGGGTGTGCCGAACTTCTTATCCAACACCACGTTGCGGCCCTTGGGGCCCAGGGTGACCTTTACGGTATCCGCCAGCTGGTTGACGCCGGCTTCCAGCGCCTTGCGGGCCTCGTCGCCGCGCTTGATGATCTTTGCCATATCTAATGCCTCCAAAATTGAGAATGATTTACAAGAGAACACGCAAACTTAAAGCATTTGCCGCGGCGTGTACGCGGCAAAGCACATCACTCCACGATAGCCAGGATGTCGCTCTGCTTGACGATGATATACTCCACGTCCTCCAGCGTCACCTTGGTGCCGGCATACTTGTCGGTGATGACCTTGTCGCCGGCCTTCACGGACATGACCACGGTCTTCCCGTCCACGGTGCCGCCGGGGCCCACGGAAATGACCTCAGCCACAGAGGGCTTCTCCTTGGCGGAGCCGGTCAGGATAATGCCGCCCTTGGTGGTCTCCTCCGGCTCGGTCATCTTCAGCACCACACGGTCAGCAAGCGGTGTCAGCTTCATAGTTGGTTCCTCCTTGTATTTCTATTTTTTGATAAAACAGTTTCAGCGTTAGCACTCAAAACTCCTGAGTGCTAACGCTGATTATCATACCACACTATACGGGTTTTGCAAGGGGGAAACGGAGAAATTTTGAAAAATTCACAAAATGTTCAAGCGCTGTCCTCAGCCGCGGGCCGTCCGGTTGCAGGAGCAGCCCTCCGGGCCGAAGAAGTTCAGCTTTTTGTCGTGCAGCTTAATGGTCACATCGCTGTTGACCACGCTCTCGCCGTCCAGGCAGGTGACGATGTCCGGCTTCTCCGAGTGGATATGTACCACCTTGGGACAGGAGCAGTGCGCGTATTCCGGAAACTTGGCGTACTCGCCCCTGGAGTACGGCCCCACGAATTTCAGGAACGTGCGGCGGTTGACCTCCCTGACCACCAGGGTATTCAGCACGCCGTCATCCATCCGGGCCTCGGCCACAGGCATAAAGCCTCCGCCGTAGTACCGGCCGTTGCACACGGATACCAGCGACCAGTCGCCCTCCGTGGTCACATCGTCCAGGGTGATGGTCCAGTGGGTGCCGATGCCCTTGAACAGGAAATTCACCGCCAGAGAGTAGATATAGCTGCCCTTGCCGTCCAGCAGCGGGCTCTCGCTGTATTTATGTACGTCCCGGGCCACCCGCGCGTCGATGCCGGAGCAGGCGATGGTCAGCGCGACGCGGCCGTTGACGTCGATGGCGTCCATAGGAAACTGCGGGCCGTCCCACAGGTTTTCGGCGTCCCGGAACTTCTCCATATCATCGCCGAAGTTCTTGAGGAAATCGTTGCCGGTTCCCACGGGGATCACAGTCATGGCAGCGTTGTCATAGCCGATAATGCCGTTGGCCACCTCGTTGACAGTCCCATCGCCGCCGCAGGCGTAGAACCGCAGTGCCTCGCCCGTCTCGCAGAGCTTTTTCGCCAGCTCCGTGGCGTGGCCCTGCTTTTTCGTCAGGATGCACTGCACGTCCAGCCCGTGCTTCTGCCGCAGCGACTCCGCCATATCGTAGATCTTCTGCCGGCTGTCGGTCTTGCCCGCCGTGGGATTGATGATAAAAATATGCTTCATCGAGGCTCTCCTCCTCATCAACATATTAGAATTTCGTTGAATTTATTTCGAAAGCATACGGGTAATTGTATCATGTTTCTGCAAAAGAAAGTGAACAAATTGAAAATAAAGTCATATGCCGGGGATTTATTAAGGCAGGGCGGAAAAGATGGCCGTCAGACATTGCCGTACATAAACACATCACACTTGATCATGCCGTTGTACAGCTTGCGCTTCTTGTCCGCCGGCTTGCCGAAGCAGCGCTCGAACTCCGTGTGGCTCGAAAGCACCAGTGTGCGCCAGCCTGCGGGCAGCGTGCGCCACGCCTTGCCGAAGGCGCGGTACAGCGCCTCGGCCTCCTGTCTCTCCAGCAGGCGCTCGCCGTAGGGCGGGTTGGTCACCAGCTGGCCGTAGGTGCTGTCCCGGTGGAATTGGGCCGCGTCGGCCACCTCGAAGCGGACGCAGTCGTCCACGCCGGCCTTGCGGGCGTTGTCCCGGGCAATGGCCACGGCGCGGGGGTCGATGTCGCCGCCCCAGATATCGTACTGCCCGTGGAACTCCCTGTCCTGGGCCTCGTCCGCCGCGTCCATCCAGCACGCAGGCGGCAGAAATGCCCACTTCTGGGCGTCAAAGCGCCGGTCCAGACCGGGGGCGCGGTTTTTGGCGATGAGCGCCGCCTCGATGGGGATGGTACCGCTGCCGCAGAAGGGGTCGCAGAAGGGGTCACGGCCCCTGTAGCGGCTGAGGGTCACCAAGGCAGCGGCCAGCGTCTCCCGCAGGGGCGCCTCCACACCCACGGCGCGGTAGCCCCGCTTGTACAGCCCCTCGCCGCTGGCATCCAGACCGATGGACACCTGATCCTTGAACACAGAAAAGCGTATCTGGTATTTTGTCCCCGTCTCCGGGAACTGATCCATGCCGTAGTGGGCCTTCAGGCGCTCCACCACGGCCTTTTTGATGATGCTCTGACAGGCGGGCACGGAGTGCAACTGGGAGGAGATGGAGTAGCCCTTTACCGGGAAGGCCGCGTCCCGGGGCAAAAACTCCTCCCAGGGGATGGCGCGCACGCCCTGGAACAGCTCCTCGAAGCTCCGCGCCGGGAACTGTCCCAGCAGGGCGATGACCCGGGCGCCGCAGCGCAGATTGATATTCAGCCGGGCGCAGTCCGCCCAGCTGCCCTGACAGAGCACACGGCCGTTTTCCGCACGCACATCGGCCAGGCCAAGGCGCTTGATCTCGTCGGCCACCAGCTTTTCCAACCCCAGCAGGCAGGGGATCTCGTAAGTTATCATGGGATACACCTCGGTTTCTTGACTACCAAAGAGTATACCGAAAAATGCCATAGCGCGCAACATAAATTTCCGGTGGCTTTTCGGGGCCACTTACGCTATAATAGGGAATGTAAACCTGAGGTTGCACCATGCGCGGCACATTGGCAGACAATTTTACGGAAATGCAACCTGAACGTGATAGACTTTTCCGTCGGTGTCCCGTATACTGACGGCACTGAAAGCAAAGGAGGGCCCATATGGCATTTGGTGATCGGCTGGCAGCGGTACGGCGCGGCAATGGACTGACACAGGAGCAATTCGCCGAGCAGCTGCAGGTCTCCCGCCAGGCGGTGAGCAAATGGGAAAGCGGACGGGGCTACCCGGAGATGGAGAAGATCCTTTATATCTGCAACCGCTATCAGGTATCCATCGCCGACCTGTTCGCCGAGGAGGCGCCGGTACCCGCCGCGGCGGTGGAGGCACGCCCCGCGCCGGAGCAGGAGGCCGCCCCCCTGCCCCGCGCCACGCTGGGCAGCGCCGTGGGCGCCTTCCTGACCAACCTGTCCCCCAAAAACAAATGGCTGGCTGGAGCTGTGCTGGTAGGCATCGGCGCGCTGGCCGGGATCATCGGACTCATTTTGAGAGGAGGCGACGCAGACATGGCGACAACGATATGGATCGCCGCCATCATTATTTTCGGCGTGGCGGAGGCCGCCACCGCCGGGTTGACATCCATCTGGTTCGTGCTTGGCGGCGTGGCCGGATTGATCGCCGCGGTATGCGGCGGGCCTGTGTGGCTGCAGGTGGGGCTGTTCTTCGCGGTGTCCATCGCGGCGCTGGCCTTCACCCGGCCGCTGGTGGTCAAGCTGATGAAAAAGGATATCAAGCCCACCAATGCCGACCGGGTACTGAACAATGTGGGCCGCGTGACAGAGCGCATCGACAACGCGCTGCCCTCCGGCGCCGTCTATATAGACGGTAAGACCTGGACGGCGCGCAGCGCCGACGGGGAGGTCATAGAGCCGGACGCCGCCGTGCGTATCCTGCGGATGGAGGGCGTGAAGCTCATCGTACAGAAGGAGCCTTGATATGCCGTATGTTCTGGGCGGATTGGCCGCCATACTGCTGGGCGTGGTCGCCCGCATCATTCACCTCATCCATAAGCATACTACGACTATGAAACAAACAGGAGAATAAGGAGGAACTACTATGCCGACACCGGGAACCATCGCCATCATCATTCTGGTCATTCTCATTCTGGCCGTCATCGTCAGCTGCATCCAGATCGTCCAGCAGTCCAAGGCCTATGTCATCGAGCGCCTAGGCGCGTTCCACAGCGTTTGGGGCGTGGGTATGCACTTCAAGCTGCCGTTCATCGAGCGCGTGGTGAAGAAGGTCAGCCTGAAGGAGCAGGTGGCGGACTTCGATCCCCAGCCGGTCATCACCAAGGACAACGTGACCATGCAGATCGACACCGTCATCTATTTCCAGATCACGGACCCCAAGCTGTACACCTACGGCGTGGAATACCCCATGAGCGCCATCGAGAACCTGACGGCCACCACGCTGCGCAACATCATCGGCGAACTGGAGCTGGACCAGTCCCTGACCAGCCGCGACACCATCAACGCCAAGATGCGCTCCATTCTGGACGAGGCCACCGACCCCTGGGGCATCAAGGTCAACCGCGTGGAGCTGAAGAACATCCTGCCGCCCCGGGAGATCCAGAACGCCATGGAGAAGCAGATGAAGGCCGAGCGTGAACGCCGGGAATCCATCCTGCAGGCCGAGGGCGAAAAGGCCAGCAAGGTGCTGATCGCCGAGGGCGAGAAGCAGTCCACCCTGCTGCGGGCCGACGCGGCGAAGCAGGCCAAGATCATGGCCGCCGAGGCCGAGGCGGAGTCCATCCTGAAGGTACAGCAGGCCATGGCCGACTCCATGCGGATGCTGAACGAGAACGCCCCCAACGACCAGGTCATCAAGCTGAAGGCACTGGAGGCGCTGGAGAAGGTGGCTGACGGCAAGGCCACGAAGCTCATTATCCCCAGCGAGATCCAGGGGCTGGCCGGTCTGGCCGCCAGCGCCAAAATGCTGGTGGAGAACGACGCGCCCGCCGCGGAGTAAAGCTATGGCGAAGAAGGAACAGCGCTTTATCAAGGTCATGGAGGAGAGCGCCTTTATCAGCAGCAACGAGGTGCTGGTGGACACGCAGACCGGCGTGCAGTATCTCTACCACGCTGTGGGCAACTCCGGCGGGCTGACGCTGCTGGTGGACGCCGAGGGCAAGCCCCTGCTGTACCGCAAGACGCCGGACGCACCGGAATTCTGAATAGGAGGGATCGCTATGATCATTACCACCACCCCCACCGTAGAGGGTCGCCGCATCACGGAGTATAAGGGGATCGTATTCGGCGAGGTCATTGCCGGCGTTAACGTGGTCAAGGACATTGCCGCCAGCTTCAGCAACTTTTTCGGCGGGCGCTCCGGCACCTATGAAAACGAGCTGATCAACGCGCGGGAGCAGGCGATCCATGAACTGGAGCAGCGCGCCCTCCAGCTGAACGCGGACGCTGTGGTGGCCGTGGATGTGGACTATGAGGTGCTGGGCGCGGACAACGGCATGCTGATGGTCACCGCCAGCGGCACCGCCGTCAGACTGGATTGATGCGTTCTGACAGAACCGCCATGGAAGAACGCAGACGTTCCTGCCCCCTGTGCGGGGCGAAAATGACGCCGCCCGCAATCTGCTGTACCGCAGGAAATACGGAGGATAACGCAAAAAAGCACCCCTTTTGGGGTGCTTTTTTTGCGTTTTACTGTGCGTTACGACTCCTCCTGGGCGGGCTTGAACACCAGGGCGGCCATATCGGAGAGCGCATCCTCCGACGCGCCGGTGTCGGCCGTCAGGCTGTACGCCAGGCCGGGAGCGAGGTCACGCCAGATGATGCAGCCGGCGCCACCCGCGTCCCATCGGAGGACGGTGGGGCACCAGCGGAGCTTGCCCTCCGCCGTCAGACTGCCGCCGGTGAAGCCGGAGATATCCGGTATTGTTTCTGAAACGTCCAAAGTGGGGGCCATGCGGTAGTGCCAGGTGACGCCGTCCAGCGTAAAGGCGACCTCCGTGACCGTCGCGCCGTCCAGGTCAAAGAGATCGTAGCCCAGCACGTCCGCGCCCTCCGGGGCGGTGGGGACGGTGTAATACTGGGCGTCCATCAGGGTAAAGGCGGTGACCAGCGGCGCGCCGCCGTCCCAGGCCACGCAGTACCACTGGATACCGGCGGACGTGTCGTACCAGCCCACGGCGCCGTCATCGTAGACCAGCAGCGTCAGGCCGTTCACCTGCCAGGTGTCTGTCGGGAGGGTACCGTCCGGGGCAGGCAGGGGCTGGCTGGCATATGCCGCGCCGTAGTCGTAGTCATAGCCGTCCAGCAGCACGGTACAGGACACGCCGGTGACGGCACCCTCGCCGTCCTGACGCCACCGGTAGTCAGAGGCCAGAGACGCGCCCTCCGGCAGGGCCAGAGAGGCGGAGAGAGGCTCGGCGTCCGACACAGGCGGCATGGCGACGGAAAAGCTCTTGTCCATGGCGCCGAAGTCGGCGTCCGCGCCGGCGGTATTGTCACCGTTACCGGCGGACCAGGGCTGCCACAGGGCCAGGGCCAAGGCCGCGGCGCAGAAGCACGCGGCCAGCGCACCCCAACGGCGCGCCGCGCCGCCGCGGGGCAGGGGACGCTGGGCCTCCTCCAGCAGATCGTCGTCGATGGCGTCCATCCAGCGCTTCATTCTGTTGTCGTTCACAGCATCCCCTCCTTTTCCAGCACGGTACGCAGACGCTGACGGGTGCGGAAGAGGGAGGATTTTACCTTCTCCTCGCCCGCGCCGCAGCTGTCGGCGATCTCGCGGATGCTCTCGCCGTACCAGTAACGGCGGACGAAATACGTCCGGCTCTGCCGGGTCAGCTTGCGCAGGAAGCCGTTGAGCACACGGCGGAACTCCTGCTGCTCCAGGGCGCGGACTGCGCCGTCCTCGGCGGGCAGGCAGCCCTCCAGCTCCTCGAAGGCCACAGTCAGGTCGCTGCGGCGCTGGGCGGCACGGTTATAGTCGCACTTGTCCAGGGCCAGGCGGCGGGTGACGGTGGTAATGTACGCCGCCAGCGAACGGGGGCGCTCCGGTGGAATAGCGTTCCACAGACGGAGCCACACGTCGCTGACGCACTCCTCCGCGTCGCGGTCGTCCGGCAGGATGTGCCGGGCGGCGGCAAAGCAGCGCTTTTCATATTTCTCCTGCGCGGCGCGGAGAGCCTCCGGGTCGCGGCGGAAAAAATGATCTATGATCTGAGCGTCCTCCATCGGGCACTCTCCTTTCTGTGTGTATCGGTCAGACCATCATAGCACACAGAAAGGGGAAACGCCATAGGAAATCAGAATTTTGCCAGAAATGTGTCGGGCACGGTGCAGCCGTCGGGCAGCACCTCCAGCACCACATAGTTGCCGTTGACGGTAACGGTGGCGTTGTTCTTCCACATACCGGCCTCCTCGGGATAGGTGGTGTCGTTGGCCATGGCGTCCACGCGAGCCTGGAAGCTCTGGCGAACGATCTCGGCGTCGGCGGCGCTCTCCGCCTCCACCATGGACACCTCGCAGGAGGTGGCGGTGGGCGAGATGAAGAACACGGACTGCTTCAGCTTGGCGTTCTCCAGACCGGGGTAGTAGCTGTTCAGGATCTCCACAGCCGTCTCCTCCAGCAGCACGGGCGCGTTGTCGCCCAGCTCCTCCTGCACCTGCTTGATGCCGGCCTCGTACGCCGCCCGCAGGTCAACGGTCTGACCGTCGGTCTGCGTCTGGTCGTCCTTCGTCTCGCCGCCGATGTTGTCCTCCTTCTGGCCGCAGGCCACCAAAGCCAGCGCCATCACCAGCGCCAGCAGCAATGCAAATGTCTTTTTCATCATGTAAGCACTCCTTTCGGGCGGTCAAACGCCGCTCTCTGCCAATACTGACGGCGGAGAACAGCGTTTGGTTTCGCTTTTTCGTTTATCGCTCGTGGGGCTTGGGGGCGTTCCAGCCCTCGGGGAAATTTTGCAGCACCCAATGGCGGGTGTGGTCAATGAACGCCTGCGTGGAGTGGGAGAGGGCGTTCTTGTCCTTGACACAGATGCCGATGTCCCGGTGGAACACCTTGGGCAGGGTGCTGGCAGCCAGCGGATAGGCGCACTTGTAGAGCATCAGCTCCTCCATGACGCTGATGCCCAGGCCGCCGGAGACCATGGCCAGAATGGTCTGGTCCTGCTGGACGGTGTATTGGATCCGGGGCCGGACCTTGTAGTGATCGAAAATGGCCTGGATCTCATAGTCGTCGCCCTCATCCAGCAGGATGAGGGGGTACTGCTCCAGGGCCTCCGGCGGGAAAGGCTGGCGGCCCGCCAGCGGGTGGTCGCAGGGCATGATGACCTTCCACTGGTCCCGCTGGAGCAACCAGTAATCCAGGTACTTCTCCGCCGGGGTGGGCAGGGAGATAAAGCCGCAGTCCGCCTGACCGTGGAGGACCCAGTCGGAGATCTCGTTGTTGAAGTTGGAGGGCAGAAGCTCGAACTCGATGCGGGGGTACTTTTCCTGAAAGGTCTTGAGCATACCGGGCAGCCACTTTTCCGACACACTGGTGAAGGTTGCCACGCGGATAAGACCGGTATCCAGCCCCCGCAGGTCCTCGGCGTGCTGCTCCAGACGGTGGGACAGGGCGCACATCTCCTGAAAATATGGTGCCAGGGCGCGGCCATCCGCCGTGGGGGTAACACCGCCGTGGCTGCGGACCAGCAGCGTGACGCCCAGCTCCTCCTCCAGCGAGCCGATGGCGTGGCTGACGCCGGACTGGGTGAAATTCAGGGCGCGGGCGGCGGCGGTAAAGCTGCCCAGCTCCACGGTCTTGAGGTATATCTGGTATTTGGTGACGGACATGGGGACACCTCCTTCAGGTCCAGTATAGCATATCTCGCCATGTGTGCAAAGTATTTTTCATGGTTTTGATGATAATCATGCGTTTTACAAATTGCTTGTCCTGTGCTATGCTAAAAATACGTTAAGAAGCCCAAACGAAAGGAGGCGCTGAGCATGGTGCTGAACCTCATTCTGGCCAGCCTGGTGGCGGTCCTGGTGGTTACGGGTATCGTGTCCAAGGCAACGGACAAGTAACCCAACACCCTTTGTTTTCTATCCTTAATTTTTCTCCCTATTCCCCTTCAAATTGGTGAATGCCGGCGCGCCCTCCCAACGTGCCGGTGAAAGGACGCCGCCCCCTTCGGGCGGCGCCCTTTTTGCTCCGGACGCAGCGCGGGAGGTGATCGCTTTTCCTTGCTATTTCATGCGGCGTATGGTATGATACCGGCGTTAAAGAGAAAGAGGTATTGCCTATGAACCAGAAAAAACTGCATATTCTGTCGCTGCTGGCGGCGCTGACCGCGGCCACCATCTTCGGCATGAGCTTTATGTTCTCAAAAATGGCGCTGGTCACGGCGGCGCCCACAGTGCTGCTGGCCTTCCGGTTCACGGTGGCGGTGGCGGCCATGTCGCTGGTCATCGCGCTGAACGCTCTGGTGGGCAAGGTACGCGGAAAGCCGCTGTTTGCCTTCTCTCTAAAGGGAAAGCCGGTGGGCAAGCTGCTGCTGCTGGGCATCGTGCAGCCGGTGGCGTACTTTATCTTCGAAAACTACGGCATTCTGTACACCTCCGCCGCTGTGGCGGGGACCATCATCGCGGCGGTGCCGGTGTGCTGCATCCTGATGGACGTGCTGGTTCTGCATGAGCGCGTCACCCGGCGGCAGGTGCTGTGCGCCCTGGGCGCGATCGGCGGCGTAGCGCTGATCTCCGTGGGCGGGGCGGTGATGATCTCGGCGCTGGGCCTGCTGTTCCTGCTGCTGACCATGCTCAGCGACACGGTGTACTATGGGCTGAGCCACGATGCCGCCAAGCGCTTCACCCCCTTTGAGATGACCTATGTGATGTTTGTGGTGGGCATGGCGGTGTTTATTCCGGTGGCGCTGATACAGGCCGGCGGGATAAGCAGCGAGCTGATCACCGCGCCGGCGCAAAGCGGCAGCTTCTGGCTGGCGGTGCTGTATCTGGGCATACTGTCCTCCGGCGTGGCCTACGGACTGCTGAACTTCGCCAACAGTCACCTGACGGTCTCAGAGAGTTCCCTGTTCTCCAACGTGACCACGGTGGTATCGGTGCTGGCGGGCGTGCTCTTCCTGAAGGAGGATTTCAGCCTGTGGCAGGCTCTTGGCGTAGTCATCATTCTGGTGTGCGTGTTCGTGGCCAACGTGTCCGGCGGCGAAAAGAAATAAAAAGATCTCCCCCGACCGGGGGAGATCTTTTTATTTGCGGATGAGGGTCCCAGCCTTCACGCCGGTCATTTCTCCGTTCTTCACGGCCAGCCGGCCGGCCACCAGCACGGCGTCCATACCCAGGGCCGTTTGGCAGGGGGCCTGATAGGTACCGCGCTCGGTGAGGGCGGCGGGGTCGAACACACACAAGTCCGCGTCCGCACCCACGGCGATAACGCCCTTACCCGCAAGGCGAAGGGCCTGTGCCGGGGCCTGGGTCAGCTTGTGAACGCCCTGCTCCAGCGTCAGCACACTCTGTTCCCGGACGAAGTGCTGCAGCAGGCGGGTACAGCTGCCGTAGACCCGTGGATGGGGCATCCCCTCGGTGGGGTAGGTGGCGTCAGAGATCAGGCAGCTGAGGGGACTGCGGAGGATAGCGGCGATGTCTTCCTCCGCGGCCATGAAGTCGATCATAGTCACCTGGCAGTGCTCGCGGATCAGCAGGTCGCAGCAGACGTCCAGCGGGGATTTGTGCTCCATGGCGGCCTCCTGGGCGATGCTCTTGCCCAGCAGCGGCGCGTCCTCCGGGCAGTGAAGACTGCTGAGGAAGATGCCGTCCCAGCCGGCCAGCTTGGCAATGTCGTCAAACCCGCCGCCGTCTTCAATACGGTGAGCCAGCGTCTCGCGTTCGTGGGGGTCGGCCAGGCGGCGGACAACGGCGTCCATGCCGCCCTCCAGAAACTCCGGCGGCAGGATATGCAGCAGCTGGGTAGAGCCGGCGGTGTAGGGGTACACGTCGCAGCCCACATCCAGTCCCTCTTCCTTCGCCCGGTGCAGCAGCTCCAGGGCCCGGGGTATTTTTTTGCCCCAGTTGTCCCGGCCCATGGCTTTCAGGTGGCTGATATGCAGAGGGACCCGCAGTTCCCGGGTCACCAGCAGCATCTCCTCGATGGAATCGCAGACGCCCGCGCCCTCCTGCCGCATATGGACGGTGAGGGGGATATCCTGCCCCGCGATGGGTGAGAGCGCACGGATCAGCTCCGCCGTGGTATAGAAGCACTCCGGGGCGTAACCCAGGCCCAGAGAAACGCCCAGCGCGCCGTCGGCCAGAGCCTGCTCCAGGGCGCGGTGCAGGGCGCGGTAGTGGCGGTCCTCCAGGTGCTCCAGCTCGTAGCCGGCCGCGTCCGCCCGAAGGACGCCGGCACCGGCCAGCATACCCACATGGACGGGGATATTCGGCACAGAGGCGAAATAGCCGGAGAGAGTTTCCGTCACCAGCTCCGGCGGGAGAGCACCGGTGATGGGGCGCAGGTAGTCCCGGATGGCGTCGCCATGGGCGGGGCCGAAGGGGGCGGCGCTGAGGCCGCAGTTGCCGTTGACGATGGTGGTAAGGCCCTGACACAGCTCCGCCGCGCCGAAGCCCGGGCGGAACAGCGCCGCGTCGGCGTGGCGATGGATGTCAATAAAGCCGGGGGTAACGGTCCTGCCGGCGGCGTCGATTACATGAGCGGCGGACGCTGCGGACAGATCGCCGATGGCGGCGATCCTGCCGCCGGAAATGGCCACATCGGCCGCAAAGGCGGGGCGGCCCGTGCCGTCGATGACGGTGCCGCCCCGGATAAGGGTATCAAACATGGTCTGTGCCTCTCTCCTGCTTCCCTGCCGTCAGGGGCAGGGAGATACTGAAGGTGGTCACGCCGCCGCTGCTGTCACAGCGAAGGACGCCCCGGTGGGCGTCCACGATGGCTTTGGCAATGGGCAGGCCCAGGCCAAAGCTGTCGCCGTCGGTACGGGCGTCGTCGGCGCGGTAAAAGCGGTCAAAAATGCGGGGGAGCTTGTCCGAAGGGATATCCGGCCCCTGATCGGTCACGGACACCACAGCGCGGCTGCCCTGCCGGACGGCGGTCAGGCGGATGGGCGTACCGGGTGCGGCGTATTTGACGGCGTTATCCAGCAACACCGCCAGGGCCTGGCCCAGCTTGGCGCCGTCGCCCCGGACAGGAAGAGACGGCGCAATATCGTAATCCAGCACATGGCCGGCCTCAAAGGCCACCGGCTCAAACCGCAGGGCGGCAGTCACCGCCGCCTCCGACAGGTCGGTGACGGTGTCCGGCGGGCTGCCGGCGTTCTTCTGGGCGCGGAAGAGGGTGAGCATATCCTCCACCAGGGCCTTCATGCGGCGGCCCTCCGCCCGGATATTGTCCACGTAGACCGCCTGCTCCGGCGAAGCGCTCTGCTCCAGCAGCTCGGCGGAGGAAAGGATGACCGTCAGAGGGGTCTTCAGCTCGTGGCTGGCATCGGAGAGGAACTGCTCCTGCTGGGCCCAGGCGGCACCTACAGGCTTGGTAACCACACCGGAGAGCAGATAGCTGCACAGAAACAGCACCACCAGTGCGCCGCAGCCCACCAGAGAGCAGGCCTTCAGCAGTGTGTGCAGGGAGGTGTATTCCAGATAGGTATCGGTAAACGCAATGGCAGTAGTGGTGTAGCCCCGCTGGCGCAGATAGCGCAGATGAAATTCGTCCAACGTGCCGGCGTCCTCGTCCGCCGCCAGGGCGGCAGTGACGATCTCCGCCATACGGGTCTCGTCGCTGAGGTCATAGTAGCTGTTGCCGGCCACGCGGACGGTGCCGCTGCCATAGACCTCGGCCACAAAGCAGGGGATGCTGTCCATGCCGGGCTGGCTGCGGCCATAGTCGCCCTGCTCCAGCGCCTGGTACAGCTGCTGCTGCACATTCTTGTGATAGTTGCCCCGGGAGATGAAGTACACCGCCGCGAACACCGCCAGCAGCACCAGCGAGATCAGCAGCATATTGGTGGCCACCACCTTCCAGCGAAGGTGCCGGATCATGCCTCCACCTCCAGACAATAACCCACCATACGGAGGGTCTTGATCTTCACAGTGGATTGCAGATGGGTGAGCTTGCGGCGAAGGAAGGAGATATAGACCTCCACGTTGTTGTCCTCGGCGGCGGAGTCGTAGCCCCAGACCTTCAGGATCAGCTGCTCCTTGGAGACGATCTGACTGCCGTTCCGCATCAGCAGCTCCATCAGGTCGTACTCCCGGCGGCTGAGGCGGACGCTTCGCGGGCCGCATTCCAGCAGGAACGTGCCCATATGCAGCGTCAGGTCGCCGAAGGCCGTCACCTCCGGGTCGGCAGCGGCGTCCTCACCGCCACGGCGCAGCAGGGACCGGATACAGGCAAGCAGCTCCTCCGGCTCAAAGGGTTTTGTCAAGTAGTAGTCCGCACCGGCGTCCAGGCCGCGGACGCGGTCATTCAGCTCACTGCGGGCGGTGAGCATCAGCACCGGCAGGCGGCTGCCGCCGCCGCGCAGCTGGCGCAGCAGGGCGAAGCCATCCATGCCGGGAAGCATGGCGTCCAGCACCAGCAGGTCGTAGATATCGCTGCGGGCGTTGTCCAGGCCGGAGATGCCGTCATAACACACGTCGGCGGTATAGCCCTGGCGGCGCAGCAGGTCCTGCAGGGTGCCCGCCAGGCGCTTTTCATCCTCCACGATCAGTATACGCATAGCCGCGCCTCCCTTTTCATGGCTTACAGCCCCGTCTCGGACAGGGTCAGGATCTGGGTCAGGGACGACTCCTCCATCCGGTAGATGGTGGTGTCGCCGTCCAGGGCCACATAGCGGCCGCCGTCGCCGGTGGACAGGCCGATGGCAAGGATCAGCGTCCGCTCGGCGCTGTTGTCAGCCAGGTAGTTCACCGTCAGCGTGACCTCCGGCGTGTCCAGGCCGCAGACGGCGGCCGCACCCTCCGCCGGGTCGTAGTCCACGCAGGCGGTGAGCGTCAGGGCAGCGATCTCATCAGCCAGGGCGGCGGTCTTTTCCGTGACGTCCCGGTTGGCGCTGCGGCGGGTACCGTCCTCGGCGGTGTAGAAGGAGACGGCAGCGGTGCCGTCGGCGCGCAGCAGGCTTACGCTGACCAGCCTGTCCGGCTCGATGACCGGCAGAACGGGCAGGACCGCCATGGCGTAGATGCTGCGGCTGAGCAGCATCTTATTTTCGTCAGAGGTATAGCGCACCGTACCGGCAGGGGTGAGCACGTACCAACGGCCATCCGCGGCCTGGTCGCCGAGATAATAGACGACGTCCACGCCGTCGGAGGTGACGGTGATGTACTTCTTGGGAGCCTCCAGGCCATAGACGGCCAACTCCTGCACATCGGCCACCGTTTCGCCGCTGTCCAGGGCAGCGGGCAGGGCCAGCAGGTCCTCCAGCGCCGTCTGGTCCAGGGGGAAGGCGAGGTCGTCAAACCAGGTCCAGGCGCCGGTTTCGTCCTTTTCAAAACGGAGGGTCACATCGCCGTCGCACAGGGCCAGGGCGGTGACGCCTTCTACGGGCGGGGCGGTCTGGGTGGAGGCGTCCACCATCTCTTTACCTTTTGTATTGCCGCAGGCGGACAGCAGCAGCGCCAACCCCAGTAAAAACGCCGTCAGGCGCAGAATTCGCTTCATCATGGCTTCGGTCTTCTCCTTTACTTTCGTTTACTTTCCGTTGCTCTTGCTGTATACATTCGCGTTCGCTATATGTTACGTTCGCTTTCAGTATAGCAACTTTTCAGGAAAAAGAAAAGTACATTCCGTGAATTCTCCCGTTCCCGGCGGCGCGGACGGACGAAGCACAAAAAAAGACCGGCCCGCGCCGGTCTTTTTTTATCGTTACCCACAGAGATGCGGCAGGTGTGCCGTAATGGCCGAGACGGCAGTTCCGCGCCGGTCTTTTTCTTTGCGTTACTTGCAGAGATAGCTGAACCAGCCCTCACTGCTGCGCTGCTCGAACACATCCCAGCCGTCGGCCTTCAGCTTTTCCAGCACCTCCGCCGCCCGGTCGTCGATGATGCCGGAGCAGAGGAAGAGGCCGCCGGGCTTCAGGAAGGGACGGACGTGGGGGCTGAGGCCCATGATGACATCCGCCACGATGTTGGCCACCACGATATCATAGCCGGCGCCCATCTCCTGCCGCAGGGCGGCGTCGGTGAGCACATCGCCCCAGCGGACGGTGTAGCGGTCCTTCCCGATGCCGTTCAGGGCGGCGTTCTCATAGGCCACGTCCACGCACTTCTCATCGATGTCGCAGGCGAAGGCGCTCTCCGCGCCCAGGCGCAGGGCGGCGATGGACAGGATGCCGCTGCCGCAGCCCAGGTCCAGCACCCGCTCACCGCCGTGAATGTAGGTATCCAGCGCCTGCAGGCACAGGCGGGTGGTGGCGTGGCTGCCGGTGCCGAAGGTCAGGCCGGGGTTCAGCACCAGCTTCACCCGCGTGGGGTCGGCGGCCTCCTCCCACTCCGGCACCACCAGCAGGCGGCTGCCGATCTCCATGGGCTTGTAAAACTGCTTCCAGTTGTTCTCCCAGTCCTCGTCGGCCACGTCGGCCATGGTCAGCAGCAGGGGCGCGTACTCCGGGTGGTCCTTTTTCAGCGCCGACATGGCCATACGCACGGCGGCCACGGTGCCGTAGGCGTCCTCGTTCCGTTCCAGATAGAATGTCACGCGGCTGACGCCCTTCTTCTGCGCCAGCAGGTCGTCATCCACATAATCCCAGTATTGGCGGTTGTTCTCCAGAAAGCTCTGAAAGTCCGCCTCGTCGTCGATCATCACGCCGGTGACCCCCTGCTGCTCCAGCATGTCCGTCACCGCGTCCAAGCCCGCGTGGCTCGTGTCGATCTTGAGTTCCAGCCAGTCCATAGGATGACCTCCCGCAAAGTTGAAATGCACCGTACATCGCTGACGGCAATGGATCTTGCGCCAAGACGAGGCGCGGCGGCGCAGGCGTACTTTGTGTACGGCAAGCCGCCGCAACGAAGTATTGGCGCAAAAGACGCGCCGTTATCTCTTGGTGCCTACGAAGAATATGCCCATGGTATTCGGCCCCGTGTGGCTGCCGATCACAGGCCCGATGTAGTTGATGTAGACCTCCTTGACGCCGTAGCGGGCCTTCATCTCCTCGGCAACGGCGCGGGCCTCCACCTCGCAGTCGGCGTGGCAGATGAACATGACCTGCTCGCTGGGCTCGATGCCCAGCTCGGCGATCTTGTCGATGAGGGCCTTCAGGCTGGCCTTACGGCCGCGGACCTTGCTGACGGGGACCAGCTTGCCCTCGTCGGAGGTGTGCATGACGGGCTTGATGGAGAGCATGGAGCCGAAGAACGCGGCGCCGGCGCTGAGACGGCCGCCCATCTTCAGGTAGTTCAGGTCGTCCACGGTGAACCAGTGGTCGATGTGGAGCTTGTTGTCCTCCACCCACTGCACCAGCTCCTGAGCGGAGAGGCCCTCGCGCTTCTTCTGGACGGTCAGATAGAGCAGCAGGCCCTGGCCCAGAGAGGCGGAGAGAGAGTCCACCACATAGATGTTGGCATCGGGGAACTCCTCCTTCATGTCCTGGGCGGCGATGCACGCACTTTGGTAGGTGGTGGAGAGGGCGCTGGAGAAGTTGATGCTGACGATGTCCTTGCCGGCAGCCAGAATGGGGCGCATGGCCTCCTGAAACTGGCCTACGTTGGCGGCGGAGGTGGTGGCCAGCACGCCGCCGCGGATCTTGCCGTAGAATTCCTCGAAGCTGATGGCGCTGCCGTCCAGCAGGTTGGGGTAATCGTGCCCATCGATGTGGACGGTCAGGGGCACCACGGTCAGCTCCAGTTCCTTGGCCATGTGGTCGGTCAGGTCGCAGCAGCTGTCGGTCATAATGACATATTCGCGCATGGGATAAACCTCCTTGGGAGTGATATTCCCCGCTATCATAGCATGAAAACCGCCGCAGGAAAAGAGCCAAATTGTAAATAATACGGAATATTAGCAGAAATGTAGGCATGTATCGCCTATTTCCCCACGCAGAAGCGGGAGAAGATGGTGTCTACCAGATCGTCGCGGACCTGTTTGCCGTTCAGCTCACCCAGCGCGGCCAGTGCCGCCTCGCAGTCGGTGAGCACCACGTCGGGGGTCATGCCGATACGGAGGGCGCCGCGGGCCTCGGCCACGGCGGAGAGGGCTCGGTTGGCGGCGTCGGCCTGACGGGCGTTGGTCAGCAGCGCGCCGCCGGCAGTCTCGCCCGACGGGAACTGCGCCGCGATGGCGTCGGTCAGCGTGTCCAGTCCCGCGCCGGTGGCGGCGGAGACGGACAGCACGTTGTCGAAGCGGTCCGCCAGGGCGCCGACGTCCAGTGCCCGGGGCAGGTCGGATTTATTGACGGCCACGATCAGGTGGGGGACGGTGTTGGCCAGGGCGATGGCGGCCTCGTCCTCCGCCGTCAGCTCCCGGGAGCCGTCCAGCACCAGCAGGGCCAGAGATGCCTGCTTCGCGGCGGCGCGGCTGCGCTCCACACCCATGGTCTCCACGGCGTCGCCGCCGTCGCGGATGCCCGCCGTGTCGATGAGCCGCAGGAGCACGCCGCCCACGGTGACCTTTTCCTCCACCGTGTCGCGGGTGGTGCCGGCGATGTCGGTGACGATAGCCCGGTCATAGCCCAGGAGGGCGTTCAGCAGAGAGGATTTGCCGGCGTTAGGCTTGCCCAGCAGCACCGTGGGCACGCCCAGCTTCAGCAAACGGCCGCGGGAAAACCCGGCCACCAGCGCTTCCAGATCGTTCTGGGCCCAGCGCAGGGTGTCCAGCATCTGCTCGCGTTGGAGATCCTCGATGTCCTCGTCCGGATAGTCTACCACGGCGTAGAACCGGGCGGCCATGTCCATGAGGCCGTCGTAGATACGCGCCACGGTGCGGCTCAGCGCGCCGTCCAGCTGGCAGACGGCGTTGTGGGCCTGCTGGGCCGTCTCGGCGTCGATCAGGTCCGCCACGGACTCCGCCTGGAGCAGGTCCAGCTGCCCGTTGAGAAAGGCCCGCTTGGTAAACTCGCCGGGACCGGCCTGGCGGCAGCCGGCGGCAAACAGGGCGCGAAGGCCCGTGTCCAGCACGATGGGGCTGCCGTGGCAGTGGAGCTCGGCGCAGTCCTCTCCGGTATAGCTGTGGGGCGCGGGGAAATGGACGCACAGCACGCTGTCGATGACCTGCCCCGTCTCGTCCAGCAGCTCGCCCAGCACCATGGCGCGGGGGCGCTGCTGCGCGGCGGGCCTGCCGTTTTTGGCGCGGAACACCGCGTCCAGCGCGGCACAGGTATCCGGGCCGGACAGGCGCAGGATACCGATGGCGCTGGGCTGTCCGGGCGTGGCGATGGCGGCGATGGTGTCGGACATAGGCGGGACCTCCTTGCAGGGTGTTTTTCTCAGTATACCACAGGCGGCGGGAAAAAGAAATATCCCCCGGCGGACCGGGGGATATAAAAACGATGCTTTACTTGATGGGCTCGCCGGCGGCTTCCTTGGCGGCGATCTCCTTCATGGCGTCCTTGTGGCTCAGGTTCACGCGGCCCTTCTCGTCGATCTCCGTGACCTTGACCCACATCATGTCGCCGATCTTGCAGGCGTCCTCCACCTTCTCGATGCGCTTGTCGGCCAGCTTGGAGATGTGGACCAGACCGTCCTTGCCGGGGGCCAGCTCCACGAAGGCGCCGAAGGTCATCAGGCGCACGACGCGGCCGTAGTACAGCTGGCCCACCTCGGGCACGAAGACGATGTCGTCGATGCACTTCTTGGCCTTTTCGCAGCTCTCGGCATCGGGGGAGGCGATGTGGATGGTGCCGTCGTCGTCGATGTCGATCTTGGCGCCGGACTCGGCCACGATCTTCTGGATGACGGAGCCGCCCTTGCCGATGACGTCGCGGATCTTATCCGGGTCGATGTGCATGGTGACCATCTTGGGGGCGTACTTGCTGACCTCGGGCCGGGGCTGGGCGATGCAGGGCAGCATGACCTGGTCCAGGATCTGGCAGCGGGCGTCATAGGTGATGTCCAGCGCGTTCTTGATGATCTCCATGGTCAGACCGTCGTTCTTCAGGTCCATCTGGATGGCGGTGATGCCCTTCTTGGTGCCGGCCACCTTGAAGTCCATCTCGCCGTGGAAGTCCTCCACGCCCTGGATGTCGATGAAGGTGGTGAAGCTGCCGTCGTCATCCTGGATCAGGCCGCAGGAGATGCCGGCTACAGGGGCCTTGATGGGCACGCCGGCATCCATGAGGGCCAGGGTGCTACCGCAGATGGAGCCCTGGGACGTGGAGCCGTTGGAGGACACGACCTCGCTGACCACGCGGATGGCGTAGGGGAACTCCTCCACGGGAGGAATGACGGGCAGCAGGGCGCGCTCGGCCAGCGCACCGTGGCCGATCTCGCGGCGGCCGGGGCTGCGGGCAGGCTTGGCCTCGCCCACGGAGTAGCCGGGGAAGTTGTAGTGGTGCATATAGCGCTTCTCCGTCTCCTCCCAGATGGTGTCCAGCTTCTGGTTGGCGGAGAGGGTGTCCAGCGTGCAGACGGACAGCACCTGCGTCTGACCGCGGGTGAACAGGCCGGAGCCGTGGACGCGGGGCAGAACGCCCACCTCGGCGTCCAGGGGACGGATCTCGTTCTTCTGACGGCCATCCACGCGGTGACCCTCCAGCAGCCACTTCTTGACGATCATCTTCTGGAACTTGTAGGTGATCTCCTCCAGGTACTGGTCCATGTTGGGGTACTCTTCCAGGTACTTCTCGTGCCACTTCTCGATCATGGCGTTCCAGCGCTGCTCGCGGACGTTCTTGTCGTCGGTGTCCATGGCGGCCTTGGCCTCGTCCATGAAGTCGGCGGTGATCTTGTTGAACAGCTCGTAGTTGAAGTCGGCGTGGGGATAGTCGAACTTGGGCTTGCCGATCTCGGCCACCATCTGATTGATGAGGGCGATCTGCTTCTGGTTCTCCTCGTGGGCCTGCTTGATGGCCTCGAACATGACATCGTTGGGGACCTCGTTGGCGCCGGCCTCGATCATGACGACCTTCTTGCCGGTGGAGACGACGGTCACGTCCAGATCGCTGACCTTGCGCTGCTCGGCGTCGGGGTTGAAGACCAGCTTGCCGTCCACCAGGCCCACCTTCAGGGCGGCCACGGGGCCGTTCCAGGGAATGTCGGAGATGGCCAGGGCGGCGGAGGTGCCGATCAGCGCGGCGATCTCGGGGGAGCAGTCGTGGTCCACGGCCATGACGGTGCACATGACGGACACGTCGTTGCGGAAGTCATAGGGGAACAGGGGGCGGATGGGGCGGTCGATGACGCGGGAGGTCAGGATGCCCTTCTCGCCGGGACGGCCCTCGCGGCGGTTGAAGCTGCCGGGGATGCGGCCCACGGCGTACATCTTCTCCTCGAAGTCCACGGACAGGGGGAAGAAGTCGATGCCGTCGCGGGGACGGGGGGCGGCGGTGACGCAGCAGAGGACGCGGGTGTCGCCATAGCCCACCATGACGGCGGCGTTGGCCAGCTCAGCCAGCTTGCCCACCTCCAGCGTCAGGGGACGGCCGGCCAGGTCCATGGTGTATTTGTGATAGTGGGGGAACTGGCGCTTGGTGATGATCGTTGACATATCGTTTCTCCTTTTTTGTGAAATGGCATTCTGCCCGCGACCTATCGCCGTTAGCACTTGAAAACGCTCCGAAACCCTGAATTTCGGCGCATTTTCAACTGCTAATGGTCAATTTGTACACGGCGCAGAATGTGAAAGAAGGGTGATGCGCAAGCGCACATCACCCTGTTTCAACTTACTTACGCAGACCCAGCTTGGCGATCAGGGCACGATAACGCTCGATGTCCTTCTTGGCCAGGTAGTCCAGCAGACGACGGCGCTTACCGATCATCATCTGCATACCGCGGCGGCTGTGGAAGTCATGGGGATGGACCTTCAGGTGCGCGGTCAGCTGGTTGATACGCTCGGTGAGAATGGCCACCTGGACCTCGGGGGAGCCGGTGTCGGTCTCGTGGGTGCGATTGGCCTCGATGATAGAGGTCTTCTGGTCTTTCAGCATCATAGTCGTGTTTCCACCTTTCTTGAAATACGCCCGCAGCCTGGGCCGTGGGAGAGATGGAACGCTCCGCAGGGCTAAGGCAGGGGTCGGACGCGCTTAGCGCGTACTTTGAGATGATACCACAGAAAATCACCGTTGTAAAGTGGTTTTTGCGGCATTTCCGGGGATTTTTACGCCGTTACCTGAATGGCGGCCACGGGACAGCTGTCCGCCGCCTCCTGCACGCCGATCTTCTGCGCGTCCGGGATAGGGTCCACCGTCACCCGGGCGGGCTCGCCGCTGTTCAGCGCAAACACCTCCGGGCACAGCCCCGCGCACAGTCCGCACTGGATGCACGCCTTTTCCAACACCATTGCCTGCATGGAACACACCTCCTTTTGATTGATGGAAGTATTTTCCCCGGTTTGCGGCGGGGTTATTCAGCTCTCCGCGATGTGCCGGGCGAAGGCCGCCGCCTGCGCCTCGATGCCCGGCAGCTTCACAAGGCTGCCGCGCTCATTGGCCGTTTCCAGCAGGGAGAAGCGGGGCGGAAGGTAGAAGGACTTGTTCATATTCAGGGCGGAGATCAGCTGGCGGGCCAGCAGGTCGCCGCCGGAGTAGCCGGAGACGATCAGGCCGAAGATCCGCTTGTCGTACATACGGGTCTGGCGGAACAGGGCCGTGAGCCGGTTGACACAGGCGGTCAGATTGGCAGCCAGGGCGTCGTTGTAGTTGGCGCAGAGCATGACCAGGGCGTCGCATTTCCGCACGGCGGGATAGACCTCGTCCACCATGGGGCCGCCGTAGAAGCAGCCGCCCTGCTCGCCGAAGTGGAGACAGGCGGTATAGCTGCACCCGTTGCAGTCGGCCATGGTGCCGTTGCGGAGGCAGATCTCCTGCACGCCGAGGTCCGACGGAAGACCGGCCTTCACCAGCTCCCACAGGGCCAGGGTGTTGGACGTGGCGCGCTGGGAGGCGTGGAGAGCCAGCACATGGCGGATGGGGGCGGGCTTTTCCCAGCCGTTCAGGCGGGAGAGCAGCTCCGCCACGGCGGCATGGAAGGCCGTGACCTCGTCGGTACCGCCGATCTGGGCCTGGGTGCGGAAATTCCGCAGGGAACCGGTGGCCTCCACCAGCGGGCGGCCGAGGAAGCCGCAGCCCGCCTGGTTGGCGGCGAAGACCATATCCCTGGCCACATCCTTGGTGTAGAACTCGCCCACGCCGGTGACGATGCACGCGCCGATACTGTCGGAGAGCAGGTCTGTGCTGCGGCGCAGGCGGGAGAGCATACGGTAATAGGCCATATTGCAGCCGCCCTCGTCCAGCGCCACAGCGAACAGCAGACGGCGGCCGGCCAGGTCCTCCAGCCCGTCATCGGGGTCGCGGATATCGCTGCGCGGGGGCAGCAGGGGCGCCAGCAGGTCCCGCAGGGCGGGGCTGCGGTCGTTTTCGGGGAGCAGAACGGTGAGCATGGCGGATACCTCCGTTATTCTATGGCGTTCAGCTTGGCGCGGGTGTCGTCGATACGCTTTTGCAGGGCGGGCGGCAGGGTCAGCGGCTCCGTCTCGATGCCGGCGGGGGTCAGACGATTGCGGCTTCCCATGAACACCTGGCCGTCGTAGACGGAGGAATAATGCCACTGCCCCCGCAGCAGGGCCAGCAGGCTCAGCGCGCCGGAGGACAGGGCCGGGGCCACATAGGGCTTGTAGCCCAGCTTACGCATCTCCAGATTGGCGTGGGCCACCTTCTCCGTCAACTCACGGGAGAGGGCGTCGTCGTAATGCGCCACGGAGTTGGCCAGCACCAGATCCTCCCCGTGGGGGCCGAAGGCGCGGCCCTCGGTAAGGTAGGACGCGAAGCGAGGGTCCCGCCGGGCGTAGTACAGGGCGCGGGCGTGCATAACGCCCAGGCCGAAGCCCCGGACCTGGGCCGGGGACAGGCCGCTTTCACGCAGGACGGCACAGCAGAGTGGGTCCACCGGATCGCTGACCACGCAGAACAGGCCCCTGTACCGCCTGTCCCGGGCCATGCGGGCGTAGATGGACACCAGCTCCCGGTTCAGGCCGTACTGGGCCATGCGGACATCCCCCGCCGTAACGGAGGTATCCGGGATCATCCGGGAGGCGCAGAACAGGAACACGTCGCCGTCGAACAGCTGCTCCGGCGCGATGATGTCCACCGGGGGCAGCGCCGCACCGTCCGGGGACTGTATCTGGTTCAGCTCGAACTCCCAGCGCTCGGAGACGCCGGGGCGCACGTCGCAGATGCCGACGGAGCCTATCACGTCGCCGCCCATGAGCCGCAGGCCCATCAACAGCGTGCTGCCCACATCGCCCAGGGCCAGCAGGGTGACGCGGCACTTAGACGGGATGCGCGGCAGGTTGGTATCGTTGAGATCGATCATAGTAGCTTCTCCTGTTTCTATCTTTTTGCCTCCGGCGGGGTGCTGACGCGCAAATTTCACGCCACGGCAAGCCCCCTTGAGGAATAGAGAATGTGCCGGATTTTGCGCCCTGCGATAGCGGGACGGCACACGTCATGCCCGTAAAAGCGATGGATTTTGCGTCCTGCCGATGACGAGGCGACGCTGCTGTACTTTGTGTACAGCAAGCCGACTCGGCGATGGCAGGGCGCAAAAGGCGCGCTTTTACCTGGGGCGCATACGTTTCAGGAGTTCTATATCTCCCTCCAAATACGTGCTGGCCGCGCGGCTCAGGTCGTAGGTCATGCAGCCGCCCTTGTCGGGACAGAGGGGCAGGATGACCGCTTCGCCGAGACGGCTGAGGGTGAGGTTGCGGGCGTAGAGGGAACGGAATTCGGTCTCGAGGGCCAGAAGAATGTCGCGGGCGTTTTCGAGGCAGCAGAGGGAGAGCTCCCAGGCGGTCTCGTCGTCCATGCCGGTGTATTCGGGGGCGGCGTAGGGCAGGATGCGGTTGACGGCGGGCTGAAGGCCGCCGGGCAGGGCCTCGCTGCGGCGGACGGTGTCGCCGCCGATGAAGGGATAGAGCGTGGACTCGACGAAGCGCAGGCGCAGGTTGGGCAGGTAGTAGATGGCGTCCACGTCGTAGCCCAGCTGCTCCATCAGATCGCGGCCCATGCCGGTGAGGTAGCCCACCAGCACCTGGTCCACGGGGGTGTTCGTCTCGGCGAGCAGCGGGGCCAGGCGGCGGATGCGCTTGCCGTCGTGGAGCATATCGTCCACGAGAATGACGGGGCGGGCAAAGGCGTGGATGGTGCGGACCTGGTCGGGCAGGGGCGAGTAGTCGGGGTAGGCTTCGATGGAATAGGTGCTGAGGTCCGGCTCGTAGACCTTGTCGGTACGCAGGGTCTTGGTGACGGTGTTGGGCACGGCCACGCCGCGGAGGATCTTGCCGTAGGGGACGCAGATATCCGGGCCGAGGACGCGGGGCGTGGTGGGCTCCGCGGGGACGCCGTTGCGGCCGGTGATACGCTGGAGCAGCCGGTGGTAGATGACGCCGGCGGACAGGCTGAGCACCAGAGATCCGGGCTGCAGCTTTGTCAGCGCCGCCTGCAGGCGGCGGTGGGCGGCGGCGATGGCGGCAAGCACCCGGGGCGAGGAGCTGAAGGGCGCCTTCACCGCGGTGTCCACGTTGCGGCTGAGGACGATGGGGCAGCGCATATCCACGGCCAGGGCGTCCGTGCTGTCACCAGCCGGGACGAAGCCCTGGAGCGTCAGCAGCTGGCGGCCGTAGCCGGAGACGGCGCCCTCCAGGGGAAGGTAGAGGGCATAGGTGAACTCACGGCTGAGAGCCAGGGTCAGCACCTCGGTGATGAGCAGCTGGCAGAGGTCGCTCTGGCGCTCGCCCCGGGGCACGAACAGCCCGCTGATGAGCAGGGTGCGGCCGCCGGCGTTCTGGCGGACAAGACCGGAGAGGGCCGGGTCGCCCAGGCGGGCGAAGAGGCGGGCGGAGTCCAGGCAGGCGTAGCTGGCCGCGCCCAGAATGGTGCCGTCGGTGTCCCGGCAGACCATCACGTCGTCGCCGCGGCTCTCGATCTGCGTCCGCAGCGCCGCGGCGGTGGGCACGGAGAGCATGGTGCGGAGGAATTTCTCCGCCGTCTCCGGCGAGGCGGGCAGGAAGCTCAGATCCTCGGTGCGGAGAACGGGCTTGTCCTGGGGCTCGCGGAGGTACAGGCCGCGGCGATAGATGAACTCCTGCACCGTGGGATCGATGAGGTTGGAGATGTCGCGGTTGGCATCCACCGCCTCGCGGATGCGGGTGGAGCTGATCTCCTCCAGCTGGGGCGGGAGCGTCAGCTCCAGCACCTTGCCGGTGATGCAGCTGTAATCCGCCGGCTCGGCATCCGGCTCGGTGCGGCGGAAGACCACGTGGTCGAAGGTGTGGATGGAGTCCGGCGTGACGGACTTTTTGTAGGACGAGGCGTGGAGCACCACGTCGCTGCCCACCACGATGGACACGCTGCGGCCCGGGAAGGCGGCGCGCAGCTCGTGGAGGTTCTCCGGGTTGGCGATGTTCACCGGGAAGTCCTCCGGGAAAATGCTGACGTGGAACACGTCGGCCACGGCCATGGCGGCGATGCGCCGGCGCAGGCGGTAGGGCTGGGTCTTTTTGGACCAGGAGAACTCGTCAATGGCCAGCAGGACCTCGAAGCCCTGGTCGCGGATGGCCCGGACGATGCCCTTGTGGGACAGGGTGAAGGGGTCGAAGGTGCCGGGGAAGAAGGCCACGGGGCGGGGCGCGCCGAAGTCAAAGCCCTTGTGGAACAGGCGCTCCTCGGTGATGAAGCGGTAGAGCTTGCCCAGCATGGCGGCCCGGTAGTAGAACGTCAGGCCCTCGCCGGGGAATTCGTCCTGGGCGGAGAGCAGCTTGCGCTGGGTGAGCATAAAGGCGCGGCGCTTTTCGTGGCGGCCCAGCTCTCCGGAGCCGAAGACCCGGCGGCCCAACACGAACAGGGCCTCCTGCCGGGTGGCGCCGTCAATGCCGCTGAGGCCCCGCATCAGCAGGCCCAGCAGCCGTTCACGGCGGCGGCGGTAGGCGTCGTCCGTCTCCGGGAAGCGGGCGCGATAGGCATCGTACGCCTCATAGATGACGCCCACGGTATCCAGCACGGAGGCGGTAACGCGGCTGTCGGAGGAGCTGAGGTTCACGCGAAGGTCGTCCAGCACCTCATCCAGCTCCGCCGGGGGCAGCCACAGGGCAAAACGGCCCAGGTAGTCGGGGATATACTTGGTGAACTCCTGCTGGCCCAGCTCCAGGCCGCGGCACAGCTCCACCGCCACCTCGTTGCGCTGGTCGGCCGTCAGGCGGGGCGCCAGGGCCAGCAGGGCGTTGCCGGCGCTGTGGCGGACGGTGACGCGGTCGCTGACCTTGATGAGATTGGACAGGTGGGTGGCGATATGGAGGGCGGGGCTTTTGCCGCTGCGGGCAAAGTCCGTCAGCAGGCGCAGGTTGCCCTGCTTGGTGATCCACGGCGTGGCGGTCTTCAGGTTGTCCAGGAAGATCTCGGAGACCACGTCCTCCGGCAGAAGAAGGGGCGCGCCCTGAGAGAGCACATCCTGCTTGAGATAGCGCAGGGTGCCGCTGTCGCCGTCGGGGACGGCGGTCACGGCCTCCAGCGCGCGGCCGTCCTCCGGGTACAGGCGGGCGAGACGGTCCAGCAGCAGCACGGCGGCCATGCGGATGGTCAGGTCCTTACGCAGGGACAGGGCGGCGGCAAAGTCCGTCATCTGCCGGGCGCGGCTGGCCGTATAGGCCGTATCCGGCAGAGCGGCGGCGGTATCCAGCAGCTGGAAGGCGGTGTAGTCGTCCAGATCCTCCGGCCTGCGGTAGTAGGCGAACACCGGGGCCAGGAAGCGCTCCTCCCGGCCGGGGCAGTGGCTCAGCAGGGAGCCGACGGCGAATTTCAGGGTATAGCCGATCCAGCGGCGGTGCTGGGGCATGAGCTTATGGTCGGGATACAGTATCTTGTCCAGATAGAGCCTCCACTGGTCCACGTCGGTGATGGCCCGGGGGTCCGGGCGGATGTCGGCGGGGCGCTCCTTGGCGTAGCCGGCGTGGAAGCCGGCGATGATCTCGCCCAGCAGCGCCGCCGCCTGACGGCGGATATCGCCCTCGCGGTGCATCAGCAGCTCGTAGAGGAACGTCAGGGTCTGGACCTTCTGTGGGATATGCAGATAGAGGGAGTAGGACTCCATCACCGCCAGATAAGCGCGGAGACGACGCCAATCCGTCTCGCCGCGGGCCTCCTCCAGCAGACGGGCGAAGCTGCGCTGGTCGGTGAGGCGGTGCATCAGCTCCATATTGTGGCCCACGCAGCGGAGCGTCAGGGCGCGGAGGGCCTCGTCGTCGGTCATAAGGGCGGTGTGCTTCTCCGGCAGAGGGGGCGTATCGCCGCCGGACATGGTGACATCCACGCCGCAGCTGACCATGAACTGCTCAAAGTCCTCCAGCCGGGCGTAGACCCGGGTATAGCGCTTCTGCTTCTCGCCGTCCACGTCATCCAGCTTATCCAGGATCACTTGAAAGGCCTGAGCCAGGGTGGAGATACGTGTGATCTCCCGGCCCTGCTCATCGTGGAGCTGCTTGACGCGGAAGTCGGCGTAGATCAGCAGCAGCGCCTCCACGGAGAGGTAGTCGGGCTCCAGGTCCCAGACGGAGTGGTTGGCGGCCACGTGGCCGATATCGGTCATCCGGCGGCGGCGGAACCACTGGTCGGTGTAGAAATAGTGCAGGTAGGGCACGCGCTCGCCGGGGCGGCAGCCGAACTTGCCCAGATCGTGGCCGGCGGCGGCGCCGGAGACCAGGGCCACGTCCACGGCCACGCCGCTTTTCCGCAGGGCGCGGGCGGCGGTGACGGCGAGGTGGTGGACACCGGCGATATGCTCAAGGGTGCGGTAGGGCGTGACCTCCAGGCCCAAACGCATCAGCTCATAGACGAACTCCCGCCTCCACAGGCGCAGGAAGCGCTGATAGGACGGGGCACTGGGACTGCCGGCCAGCTCATCATCGGTCAGGAAATCGAAGGTCCAGGCCGGGTCGTGGGGCAGCAGCTCCGCCTCGGCGGCAAACAGCACCTGCAGCACCGACAGCAGGAACACCGCACCGGGGGCGAAGGGCTCCGCACCGGTCTTTTCCGGGTAGAGCAGGCGGCGGGCATAGTCGTAGGCATAGGCCAACCAGCCCTCGGACGGTTCGCCGGGGCACAGCACCTCCAGCTCCGGGCGGCAGAGGGCCAGCACGTCGGCGCAGCGGAGGCGCGCGCCGCTGAACAGCCCGGTGAAGCGCTGCATATAGCCCTCGCTCTCGATGGTGCGGAGCAGGGCGTCCCCGGGGGCAAAATAGTCCGCGGCGGGACGGTCGGAAAGGCGGCGGCGCAGGGCCAGGTCCATCTGGCGGATACGTTTTTTGTTCATGGCAAAACCTCCTGCCGGTGGTATCGTACGCGGGCCGTGTCCGCCGAAAGGCGCCCGTACACCGGTAAGATGTCCGGGATGGACACGGCACACCATAATAATAGGACACTCCCCCGCACGCTGTCAATATTCCGCGGGGCGTTTTGCCACCGTTTTGATACGGAACCTTAGTAAGGTCTTAAGCGTGTGTTCACGATTTGTTCACATTTTGAGGGCCAGGCGCATGATATGATATTGTCGGGGCAGCGGCGGAACGGAATGACAATTTCTGCCGTCTAAGTAAATAGGCAAATCATCCCGCGGGCGCGCGGGAAGGAAAAAGGAGAACACGACATGAAAAAAGCGGCTTTTGTACTGGCGCTGGTGATGCTGCTGGGCTGTGTGTCCGGCTGCGGCGCAGCGGAGGGCGAGGCCTCCGTGCAGTCGGTGTCTATGATCTGCGGGCTGGGGTCCGTAGGTCTGGCGGACCGGTTCGCAGGCATCGTCAGCCCGCTGGGCGAGACGACCATCAAGAAAAACGACGCCATGACCATCGACACCATCAAGGTGAAGGTGGGCGACAGCGTGAAAAAGGGCGACGTGCTGCTGACCTATGACCTCAGCCAGATCCGCACCGACCTGGAGATGGCCCAGCTGGAGCTGGAGCAGCTGAACGCCACGCTGGAGGACCAGCAGGCGGAGCTGGAGCGTATACAGAAGCTGATGGACAGCACCTATGACGACGCCACCAAGCGGCAGTACGCCCTGGACCTGCGGGAGCAGAACGTGAAGGTGCTGGAGACGAAGGCCAACATCGCCACCAAGAAAAAGGACATTGAGAAGCTGAAGGCCAACACCGCCGACAGCACCGTCAAGTCCCCGGTGGACGGCGAGGTGCAGTCCCTGAACCCGGACGGCGGCACGGACAACTCCGGCAACGCCCTGCCGTTCATGACCATCGTGGAGACGGGCGGCTTCCGCATCAAGGGCTATGTGAATGAAAACAACGCCAGCGTGCTGACCGAGGGCACGGCGGTGGTCATCCGTTCCCGGGTCAGCGACCAGACGTGGAAGGGCAGCATCAGCTCCATCGACTGGAACAACGCCCAGCAGAGCCGCAGCGACTACGGCGACAGCGACACGGCCATGTCCAGCAAGTACCCCTTCTATGTGACGCTGGAGGGCGACGGCGAGGGCCTGCTGATGGGCCAGCACGTGTACATAGAGCCGGACTACGGTCAGGAGGACACCCAGGACGAGAGCCTGATCAACCTGCCCAGCTACTTCATCAACGACGCCGAGGGCAAGCCCTGGGTGTGGGCTCAGAACAGCAAGGGCAAGCTGGAGAAGCGGAGCATCACCCTGGGCGAGTACAACACGGAGACGGACACCTATCCCGTGACGGACGGCCTGACGGCGGAGGACTACATCGCCTATCCCGACGACAGCCTGAAGGCGGGCATGACGTGCATCACCTATGACGACGCCACCTTTGACCCCAGCGCCAGCGGCGGCGAGGTATACCCCGAGGGCGGCGGTGAAAAAATCGACGAAAACGTGCCCATGGACGGCATGGACGGCGGCGATATGCCCGCTGAGAACGACACCGTCACGGACGACGGCGGCACCGCAGCCGTGATTCCCGGCGGCGCGGCCGCCTCCGCGTCAGCGGTCATTCCGCCGATGGAGGGCTGAGCATGATTTTGGAAATGCGCGATATATGCAAGGACTACCCCATGGGGAAGTCCGTGGCACATATCCTGAAAAACGTGAACCTTGACGTGGAGGAGGGGGAATACCTGGCTATCATGGGTCCCTCCGGCAGCGGCAAGACCACGCTGATGAACCTGATCGGGTGTCTGGACGTGCCCACCAGCGGCAGCTATCTGCTGGGTGGGCGGGACGTGACCACCTGCAACAACAAGCAGCTGGCGGAGGTGCGGAACAAGGAGCTGGGCTTCGTGTTCCAGAGCTTCAACCTGCTGCCGAAGCTGACGGCGCTGGAAAACGTGGCGCTGCCCCTGCTGTACGGCGGGGTGAAGAAGGCGGAACGGCTGGAACGGGCCCGGGCCGCGCTGGAGACAGTGGGGCTTTCCGACCGGGTGGAGCACCGGCCGGACCAGCTGTCCGGCGGACAGTGCCAGCGGGTGGCCATCGCACGGGCCATCGTGGGCAATCCGAAGCTGCTGCTGGCCGACGAGCCCACCGGCGCGCTGGACAGTGCCAGCGGCGCGGCGGTGATGGAGCTGTTTCAGCAGCTGCATGACGGCGGCTCCACCATCATCATGATCACCCACGACCATTCCATCGCCAACCACGCCGCCAAGGTCATGACCATACGGGACGGCGTACTGTCGGGAGGTGACGACTATGAGTGAGAAGCTGACGCTGCGGGAAAAGCTGCATATCGGCGAAAAGCGCCCCGACGGTGAGAAGCCGCGCATGAGCAAGAAGCTGAAAAAGGGCATTATCGCCGCCGCCTGCGTGGTGGGCGTGTGCGGCGCGGTGTGGGGCGGACTGACCATCGCCCGGAACGCCCAGCGGGGCGACGTGAACGTATACGCCGTCAACGAGTGCGCCATGACCGACTACTGGGGGGACACCTCCAACACCAGCGGTATGGTGACCACGGACAAATTGCAGAAGATCTACATCTCCCAGAGCCAGACGGTGAAGAAGGTGTGGGTCAAGGAGGGCGACAGCGTCAAGAAGGGCACGGTGCTGGTGAGCTATGACTCCACCCTGACACAGGCCACCGTGGAGCGCGCCAAGATCGACTATGACCGGCAGACGGAGAACCTGGAGGTCATGAAAAACGAGCTGGAGCTGCTGAAGAAGGCGAAGAACAAGGAGACGCTGCAGGCGGAGTATGACAAGCTGCAGAAGGAGCTGGCGGAGGAGATCGCCAAGATCAACAACCACGAGGGCTATGATCCGAATGCTAAAATAACAAAACCCGGCAAAATCGAAGAAGTGGAGGGCAGCACTGGCAATGACAAGGACCATCCGCTATACTACCAGATCCTGTCGGGTACCAAGCTGAACGACGCTACACTGAACGGCATACTGGAAGAGTTTGGCCGAGCAGACCCCACCAGCAATATGCCGGAGATCACGACGTATATTGTGCTGGTCACGCGGGAAAACGACAAGAAGGGCGGCATTCCCAGCAGTCTGGGTCTGGCGCTGACAAAGACCTTCACGCCGGAAGCCACCAGCGGCGGCAGCGAGGTCACGACCACCGCCAACGAAAACCAGGGCACGGGCCAGACCGAAACACCTACGACACCTGTGGCTGGGACGGTGAGTTTCTCTTTCCAGGTCTGTGATCTGGCCGATTACGTTGACCCGGGCCGAACCTATAATACCGAGGAATACAAGAAGCTGCAGCGGAAGATCGCCCAAATTCAGGAGCTGCTGGATGCCTCCATGACCCAGCTGGATCTGAACAAGGCCATTCTGGAGAAGGCTCAGGCGGTAAAGGAGCAGGAGGTCAATCTGAAGGTGGCGAAGCTGAAGCTGGACAAGAAGCTGGCGGAGCTGGGCGACGGCAACGTGTACGCGGAGTTCGACGGCACGGTGAAGGCCGTGCGGGACCCGGACGAGGCCTATAACAACAGCGAGGCCGTGGTGGAGCTGTCCGGCGGCGGCGGATATTACGTCACCGGCACCCTCAGCGAGATGGATCTGGGCAGCGTGCAGGTGGGCGACAGCGTATCCATCAGCAGCTGGATGACCGGAGCGGCCTGCGAGGGCACCATCGTGTCCATCGACGACTATCCCACCAGCAACGGCAACAACTGGGGCGACGGCAACAGTAACGTGTCCTACTACCCCTTCAAGGTGTTTGTCACCGAGGACGCGAATTTGCAGCCCAATGACTATGTGGATATACAGTACCAGAAGGACACCAGCGCGGAAGAAAGCGGCAGCTCACTGTATCTGCAGAGTATGTTCATCCGGACCGACAACGGCAAGAGCTATGTGATGGCCCGGGGCGAGGACGGCAGACTGGAGCAGCGGTGGGTACAGACCGGCCGGGATCTGTGGGGCAGCTACACCCAGATACGGGGCGGGCTGACCGTGGACGACTATGTGGCGTTCCCCTATGGACGCGACGTGGTGGAGGGTGCCCACACCCAGGAGGCCACGACCGACCAGCTGTACAACTACGGCATATAAAGGAGGCGGGATAACCATATGTTGGAAAATATAAATCTCGCCTTTCAGGGCGTGTGGAGCCACAAGCTGCGGTCGTTTCTGACCATGCTGGGCATTATTATCGGTATCGCCGCGATCATCACCATCGTGTCCACCATTCAGGGCACCAACGAGCAGATCAAGCAGAACCTGATCGGCGCGGGCAACAACGTGGTGCGGGTGACCATCGGCGCCACGGACAGCCAAAACTATTTCGACCTGAACTACTCGGCGCTGCCGGAGGGTATCGACCCAGTGACCCGGGAGATGCGGGATGAGATGGAGAAGCTGGGCAGCGTGTCGCTGGTGAGTATGTACTACTCCCGGGATTGGTGCGACAACGTATACGTGGGCAATACGGCGTTCAGCGGGTCGCTGTACGGCGTGGACGACCACTATCTGACGGCCGTGGACTACGCGGTGAACTACGGACGCTCCTTCACGGCGGCGGACTATGAGAACCGGCGGAATGTGGCGCTGATCGACGCGAAGTCGGCAAAGTCGCTGTTCCAGGGCGAGAACCCCATCGGCGGCACCATCGAGATCAACGGGATGCCGTTCACCGTGGTGGGTGTGGTGTCCTCCCGGTCCAGCAGCGGACCGGTGATCAACAACTTTAAGGATTATCAGATGTACGCCGGCAGCACAGCGGGGACCATCTTCATCCCGGACGTGTGCTGGTCGGTGCCGTACCGGTATGATGAGCCCCAGTACGCGGCGGTGCGGGCCACCAGCACCAACGACATGACCGCCGCCGGCGACAATGTGGCCAAGTATCTGAACGAGAACGCCATCCGGACCACGAAGTACAAGTACGAGTCCAAGGATCTCCTCCAGCAGGCCAGCGACCTGCAGAGCCTGTCGGAGTCCACCAACAAGCAGTTGATCTGGATCGCGGCTATCTCGCTGGTAGTGGGCGGCATCGGCGTGATGAACATCATGCTGGTGTCCGTCACCGAGCGCACCCGCGAGATCGGATTGAAGATCGCCATCGGCGCGCAGCAGAGCCGCATCCTCTGGCAATTCCTGACGGAGGCGGCGGTGCTGACCAGCATGGGCGGCATACTGGGCGTGGCCACGGGAATCGGCCTGGCGGAGATGATGTCCCACATCATGGGGACACCGGTGGCCATCAGCGTACCGGCGTGCATCATCGCGGTGGCCTTCTCCATGGTCATCGGCGTAGTGTTCGGCCTGGTGCCGGCCATGAAGGCATCGAAGCTGAACCCCATCGAAGCCCTGCGGAGAGAATGATACCCAGAAAGAAAAGACCGGCTTTCGCCGGTCTTTTTCTCTGTCTGCTCCCGGCGAAGACACAGCGAAAGCAGAAAACAGCCCCCGGCAGGGGGCTGTTTCTTTATTTACTGCGGCAGCTCGCCGGGGGCGACCAGGATGATCTTGTCGGCCCGGTCATAGTCGCTGTACGCCTCCTTGGTGCTGCGGAGGAGCGTACCGTCGCCGGCGTAGACGTTGCGGTAGGTCTGGACGGCGTAGCCGTTGTGGCCGTACTGCTCCACCTCGGTGGTGCCGGGGGCCACGGACTCGGACTCCTGATAGACCGTCTTGCGCTCGGAGTAGGAGAGGAACTGGTTGGTCATCTCCACATAGTTGTCGTCGGTCTTGGTGCCCAGCAGGGTGATGGTCAGCTGGTTGGTCTCGTCGTTGTAGCTGGTGGTGATCTTGATGGGGTAGTTGGTGCTGTTGCGGAAGGCAAAGTCCGGGCCGCCCCAGCTGACCGTGGCGTCACAGCCCGTGACGGGCATATAGCCGGGGTCGAACATATGGGCGTAGCGCAAGACGATCTGCAGGTCCGCCATGAGGGCGGAATAGTACAGCGTGGAGGATACCTGGCAGATACCGCCGCCGATAGAGGTAACGGTCTTGCCGCCGGAGTAGGCGGCGGCGGGCTGGAAGCCCCGGGCCTCGGTGCGCTGGCCCACAGTGGCGTTGTACCAGAACTCCTCGCCGGGGTTATAGATACGGCCGTTGATGGCGGCGGAGGCCAGCTTGATGTTCTGGCGGCGGCCCCAGGGGCCGGCGCAGGTGGTGGTGCAGGTGCCGATCACGTCCCGGAACATGGCCTGCTCCAACTCCTCGGTGGCGGCGGGCGGGAACTGCACCTGGGCGTCAGCCAGGAATTCCTCGCCCGGCTGGGCGGCGTCCAGTTGCTTTTGCACCGTCTCCACATCGAACTGTACGCCCACGCGGGACTGGGTGGGCTTGCCGGTGGATTTGTCGCAGATGGCGGCGGCCATGGTGCCGGCGATCTCGTCGTGGAGCGCCTGCACGTCCATGGGCGCGGCGGTGTGGGCCGCGAACACACATTCCACGGACCGGGCTGCCGCGGACAGGTCGCGGCTCTCGAAGCGCTGTGCCAACTCGGCGCGCAGCGCCGCCGCGTCCAGCTTCTCGCCGTCCTGCGGCTTGGTGATGTACAGGCCCTCACCCTCCGCCAGCCGGTAGCCGCCGTCCGTTACGGTGCAGCCCACGGTGTCGGACAGCTGTTCACAGGCGGCGGTAAGCTTCGCCTCGTCCACGTCCAGCTGGGGCGTGACATCCACGGCCCTGAACCAGCTCTCGATAAAGCGCCAGCCGCCGCGGAGGAACGCGGTCACATCGCTGCCCCAGCCCCGGTCCTGCACGTCGCAGCCGGCAGCCTTGGAGACATAGACGGGCAAAATGGTGACGCCCAGGTCGGAAAGGGTGGTGCTGCCGATCTCCTGCCCATCACGGGTCAGGCGGATGGTCATGCCGTCCAGCAGGGCACTCCCCTGCTCCGTCCAGCGCTGCTCGGCCTCCTGCGCCGACAGGCCGGACATATCCATGCCCAGCACGGAGGTATTGGGAAACGCCGTGTGGGAATACAGCGCGTTGGCGGCCACACAGCAGCCCGCGTAGGCCAGCACCAGCACCGCCGCGGCGATGCCGATGATCAGTCCGGCTCTTTTGCCGGGGGTCTTGGGAGGCGTTTCTTCCGGGGCCGCGCGCTTGCCGGCCGTCTCCGGCGCGGGATCGGCGGTAACAGAGGACATATTCAACTCGTCGCTCATGGTGTCCCCTCCTTTGTATCATCAGGTTTGGGCAATACCGGCAAAATGCCGTGCCGTTACTGCATTGTATCACGGTTTGTCAAGGATTGGGTTACAAAAGCGTTACGACACATCTTTCTGCGGCTTTGCGCGGGGGATGGTGACGGTGAGGCAGATGGCGTCCTCTGTGTCCCGGCGGGAGACTTTGGCGCCGACGCCGGCGGTCTGCATGAGCCGGACGCCCCGGTCCACGCTGTTGAGAAACAGCCGGACGTCTTTTAGGATATAGGTGCTGCGGCGGCGGGGCTGCGTCGTCTGATTTTGCGCGACCAGACGGTCTATGTAGGCCTCGGCATCGGCGACGTTCAGCTGGTTTTTGCCGATGTGCTCGACGGCGGCAAGGCGCTGCTCCGGGTCCTCCAGACGCAGGAGGGCACGGGCGTGGCGCTCGGTCAGGCCGTAGTGGTGCAGAGCCTCCGCCACCGGCTCCTCCAACCGCAGCAGGCGCAGCTTGTTGGCCACGGCGGACTGGCTGCGGCCCAGCCTTTCCGCCGCCTGCTGCTGGCTGAGGCCGTAGCGGCGGAGCAGGCGGGCGATGGCGGCCGCCTCCTCCATGTAGTCCAGGTCCCGGCGCTGGAGGTTCTCGATCAGGGCCAGCAGGGCGGCGTCCTCCTCATCCACCCGGGCCAGCAGACAGGGCACCTGCCGCAGCCCGGCGATCCGCGCCGCCCGCCAGCGGCGCTCGCCGGCCACCAGCTCGTAGACTGCGCCCTGCTGCCGGACGGTGATGGGCTGCAGAATGCCGTAGGCGGCGATGCTGGCCGCCAGCTCCTGCAAACTCTCCGAGTCGAACCGGCGGCGGGGCTGCTGGGGGTTGGGACGGATATCGTTGATGGGTATGTATCGCACACGGGCAGAGAGGAAATCTGTCTTCTGGTCTTTTTTCATGGCGGTCGCCTCCTTTTTTCGCCTATTGTACGGCGGGAGGCCTGTCGAAAGCGGGCGAAGACCGTCGGGAAATAAAAAAATGCACCCGCCCCTGTCGGGACGGGTGCGGCGGTCACTGCTTTGTGCGGATATCCTCGCCGAAGAAGGGCAGGATCTGGTAGGCGCCCTCGATACGGGAGAGGATGGGCGCGCCGTAGCGATGGCCCAGCTCCTCCGGGGCCAGGTTGGTGCTGATGATGGTGGACCTGCCGGAGAGCATACGGCCGTTGACGATCTGATAGAGGGCGCTCTGGACAAAGGCGGTGGTCATCTCGGTGCCCAGGTCGTCCAGGATCAGCAGGTCGCAGCTCTCGCAGCGGCGGACGTCGGCATCGCTGACCTCGTCGGGGCGGAACTTGGCGTCCTCATAACGGGAGAAAACGCTGATCGCGGTGTCGTAGACCACGGAGAAGCCGGCGTCGCTGACCTCCCGGGCGATGCAGGCGGAGAGGAACGTCTTGCCCAGGCCGGTGCCGCCGGAGAGCAGCAGGCTGCCGCTGCCCCGGGAGAACTGGCGGGCAAAGTCCCGGCAGACATCGAAGTTGCGCTCCATGTTGGCCCGGGGCGAAACGCCGTAGCTGTCCCACACGGCGCTGTCGTACAGGTCGAAGCGGAAGGTGTCGAACCGGGCCTCGCCCAGCGGCAGGAGCCGGGAGAGCTCCGCCAGCTGCTCGCGGGCATAGTACTGCTTCAGGCAGGCGCAGACGCCGGACCGGGTATAGCCGGTGTCGCCGCAGAGGGGACAGGCGGGCTTGTCCTCCAGATAGTCGGCGGGATAGCCCATGTCCTCCAACAGGGCGGCGCGCTCGCGCTGCAGGGAGAGATTTTCGTCCCGCAGGACCCGCAGGGCGGGCAGCGGGTCCTCGCCCTTTTTGGCGGCGGCGGCCACGATGCGGCTCATGGTGGTGCGGAGGGTTCGGTCAATGTCCCGCAGGCGGGGCTGGCGGGCAAAGACCTCCCGGCGGCGCTGGTCCAGCTCGGCCTCCCGGCGCTGGCGGGCCTGGTCAAAGCGGGCAATGGCCCGCTGCATGATGATACCGTCGTATGACATATTCTCACCTCTTGATATAGCGGCGCATCCAGGCGTCCTTGTCCCCGGCGGGGGCGGCGGACTTACCGGCGGCAGCGGGCCGCTTGCCGGCCGCCTCGCCCTGCTCCACCTGGTGGGGCGTGTGCCAGCCGGCGTCGTGCCAGCGGCGCAGGATGCCGTTAAGGTAGCGCCAGTTCAGGTCCTTCTTGTAGAACACCGTGCGCTCATAGGCCAGAGCCACCGTCTCCGGCGGGAAGCCCATGTCCATCCACTGGTCGATGTAGCGGCGTTCGGCCTCCACCGGCGGCCTGTTAAGAATTCGTAAATTCGACAAATAGGAAGTGTACTTCCTGTTGCGCTCTGCCCATTTTTTCAGGTATACCGCAGCAGAATTCTGGTCAAATATGCCAAGCTGCGCCCAGCGATAGCCCTCTTTTTCGACTTGGCGCATGGTTGGTCGTCTGCCCTCGCCCCACTGGCTGCGGGCCCGTTCGACACAGTGGCACACCAGGAGATAGATCACGTCGGCGGGCATACCCAGGTCATCGTAAAGACCGGCCAGGATCTGCAAGTCGGCGGTGCGGAGCTTCTTGCCCAGCTGCTGCTCCGTCTGTGGCACCAGCAGGCGGAAGCCCTCGTTGTCCGTCAGCAGTCCGGCGATGTCCTGGGCGGTGTAGACCGGGCGTTCGTCCGCCGGATCGGGCGGTGCCTGGCGGGCCGGTCGAGGCAGCAGGTCCAGGTCCTGAAGGACCTTCTCCGCCGCGTCGATCCGCAGGCGGCTGATGGGCAGGACCTTTTCCAGCTCCTCCGGCGTGACGCCCCGGCCGAAGCGGCGCAGGGCCAGATACAGCAGGGCGGCGTCGCCCTGCCCGCTTTGCAGCAGCTTGTCGGCCGCATCGGCGGGCAGCGTCAGCTGCTCCTGCCTGTTCCGAAGTATATAGCCGTCCATGGCGATGACCTCCCCTCTCATTCGTGCTCTCCATTCTACACGAAAAAGGGGTCGGCGTAAAGCGGGGTGGAACAACTTTTTACAAATTTCCGCTTTTCGCCAAAATAGACTTTTCTCCGGCGGGTTTTGTGGTATAATGCTATTTGTATAAGTATATATACCCAACGAAATGAATTAAGGAGGGTTTTGGCATGGCGAACCGGGTAACGATGTCTATCTGCGGCACGGAGTACATCCTCGTAGCGGAGGAGGACGCCGCCTACATGGAGAAGATCGGCAGCATGGTGGATGCGGAGATGCAGAAGCTGATGGACAGCGCCCACATGAGCCGTGACGCGGCGGCGGTGCTGGCGGCGGTCAATCTGGCGGACCAGCTCACCAAGGCGCAGGAGGGCGCGGAAAATCTGCGCCGGCAGGTAAAGACCTATCTGGACGAGGCCAGCCGCGCCAAGAACGAGGCCGCTGAGCTGCGCCGGAAGCTGCAGAACGCCCAGAACCAGAACAACCGCCGGTGATGATGGAGCTTTTGGCCCCCGCGGGGGGATATGAGGCGCTGACCGCCGCGGTGCAGAACGGCGCGGACGCGGTGTATATGGGCTTCGGTGCGTTCAACGCGCGGCGGAGCGCGAAAAACTTTACCGACGAGGAATTCGCGTCGGCGGTGCGGTATTGCCATCTGCGGGGCGTGCGGGTCTTTTTGACCCTGAACACCCTGCTGACCGACCGGGAGCTGCCCGGGGCGGCCGCGGCGCTGCGGAAGGCCAGCGCCATGGGCGTGGACGCGGTGCTGGTGCAGGACTGGGGCCTGCTGACCCTGGCAAAGGAGATCGTGCCGGACCTGCCTCTTCACGCCAGCACGCAGATGAGCCTGTTCACGCTGGGCGGCGCCAATGCGGCCGCGGCGTTGGGCATGGAGCGCGTGGTGCTGGCCCGGGAACTGGACCGGGACGAGGTACGGGAGATCTGCGCCGGCTGCGGCGCGGAGATTGAGGTGTTCGGCCACGGGGCGCTGTGTATGTGCTACTCCGGCCAGTGCGAGATGAGCGCCGTGCTGGGACAGCGCAGCGGCAACCGGGGCGCCTGCGCCCAGCCCTGCCGCCTGCCCTACGGCGTGAACGGCCCCTGCCGGGACGCGCATCCCCTGAGCCTGAAGGACGCCAACCTGTCCGCCTATCTGCGGGATATGGCGTCTATGGGCGTGGCCTGCCTGAAGCTGGAGGGACGACTGAAGCGGCCGGAATACGTGGCCGTGGTAACGGGCATCTACCGCCGCCTGCTGGACGAAAGGCGACTGCCCACGGCGGAGGAGTCCCGGGCGCTGGAGCAAGCCTTCTCCCGCAGCGGCTTCACCGACGGCTACTGGCTTGGTAAAAAGGGCAAGGCCATGCTCGGCACCCGGCCGGAGAACGTGCCGGAGCCAAAGGCGCTGTTCGCCGCGGCCCGTGAGACCTATGAAAACGGAAAAGAGAACCGGAGGATACCGGTGAACCTCCGTCTGACAGTACGCCGGGGCGAACCGGTGCGGCTGGGCGGCGCGTGCGCCGTCCGGAACGGCGTGACCATAGCCTTAGCCACGGGCGATGCGCCGGAGGAGGCGCGAAACCGCGCCGTGACGGAGGAGGAACTGCGGCAGCGGCTGACCAAGACCGGCGGCACGGTGTTCGCGGCGGATCAGATCGAAATAGAGCTGGACGAGGGGCTGATGGTGTCCGCCAGCGCGGTGAACGCGCTGCGGCGGGAGCTGCTGGACGAGCTGGCGGATCGGCGGATGGACACTCCGAAGCGCCGTGAACTGCCCGCCTCTCCCCTGCCGGAGGCCCCGGCGGGCGCGGCGGAGCTGGACTTTACCGTGTCCATCAGCAGGCCCGATCAGCTGACGGCCGAGCTGCTGGCGGAACGGCCCGCCATCGTGTATATCCCGGCGGAGCTGCTGGATAAGATGGACCTGATGCCCTATATCGGGCAGGCGGAGTTCTGCGCGGTGCTGCCCCGGATATTCCGCACGGCGGACGAACCGGTGTTCCGGGATATTCTGCAGCGGCACCCGGAGGTCGCCTCCGCGGCCATCGGCAACCTGGGCCATCTGGCCATCGTGAAGGGACTGGGCAAAACGCTCCGCGGCGACTTCGGCCTGAACGTGTACAACAGCCGGGCGGTGCGCTTCTGGCAGGAGCAGGGGCTGTCGTCCGTGACGGCCAGCTTTGAGCTGCGGTGGCAGCAGGTGCGGGACCTGGGAAAATATGCGGACTGCGAGGCCCTTGTCTATGGCCGCTTGCCGCTGATGATCACCGAAAACTGCGTGACGAAGAACAGCGTGGGCTGCGCCCATGGGGCGGGCAGCGTGCTGACCGACCGGCGGGGCGAGCAGTTCCCGGTGCTATGCGCCTACGGGTGCCGGTGCGAGATCGAGAACGGAAAGACGCTGGTGCTGGCGGACAAGCCGGAGGTGTTCCGGTGCGGCCTGCGGTACGGACGCCTGCGGTTTACCACAGAGACAGCGGCGGAGTGCGCGGCGCTTCTCCGCGCCCACAGGGCCGGGACCGTCACCGCCGACGACAACAGCACACGCGGGCTGTTCTACCGGGGCGTAGAGTAAAACAAATGGTATAACACTCGTTATAATTTACAAACCGTATTCAATTTCAGGAGAAAAAGGTGTTACTATGGAGCTGAAGATCAAAGCCCTGTCCCCCAAGATCGGGACGGAGATACCCCTCCCCCGCTTTGCCACCGCCGGCGCGGCCTGCATGGACCTGTGTGCCTGCATCGACGAGGCGGTGACGCTGGCAGCCGGGGAACGGCGGCTGGTGCCCACCGGCATCGCCATCGCCCTGCCGTCGGCGGACTACGCGGCGCTGGTGTTCGCCCGCAGCGGGCTGGGCATCAAGAAGGGCGTGTGCCTTTCCAACGGCGTGGGCGTCATCGACAGCGACTACCGGGGCGAGATCGGCGTGGGGCTGGTAAACCTGGGAAGCGAACCGTACACGGTGCAGCCCGGGGACCGGATCGCCCAGCTGATGGTGGTACCGGTGGTGCAGCCCACGGTGACGGTGGCGGAGGACCTGGACGAGACGGACCGGGGCGCCGGCGGCTTCGGCTCCACAGGCAGGTGACGTATATGGCAAAGATCGTGCTGGCCTCCGGGTCCCCCCGGCGGCAGGAGCTTTTGCGTCGGATGGGCATCACCGACTTTACCGTCCGGGTGCCGGAGGTGGAGGAATACTTCCCCGCCGGGCTGACGCCGGAGGAGACGGTGTGCTACATCTCCCGGGAGAAATCCCAGGCGGTGGCGTCCGACGCGGACGAGATCGTCATCACGGCGGATACGATGGTGTTTCTGGACGACAAGAAGCTGGGCAAGCCCGCCGACGAGGCGGAGGCCCTGCAAATGCTGACGGCCCTGCAGGGTCGGCGCCACACCGTCTGTACCGGTGTGACGGTGCGGCAGGGGGAGAAAGCCCTGACCCGCGCCCAGCACACGGACGTGTATTTCCGTCCGGCCACACAGCGGGAGCTGAAGGCCTACATCGCCGGGGGCGAGCCCATGGACAAGGCCGGGGCCTACGGCGTACAGGGACAGGGCGCGCTGCTGGTGGAGCGCATCGACGGCGACTTTTTCAACGTGATGGGGCTGCCGGTGGTGCTGCTGGCGGAGATGCTGGGCGAATTCGGGATACAGCTGCTGGGATAATGCCCCTTTCGCTCCCTCTGAGAGGGTGCGCTGCCGCCTCCCCTGCCGGGGGAGACTTCAGAGAGGAACAAACGACACATGAAGCGATTTTTTACGAAAACGGGAATATGGCTGCTGGCCGCGGCGGCCACCATCGCGGTGGTGCTGTGCGTAGTGTCGGCCCTGAGCTCCGGAACGGGGCTGCTGCACAACGCCCTGGGCGTGATCGCCTCGCCCTTCCGGGCGGCGGGTTCTGCCGTGGCGGGCTGGGTCGGCGGCATTAGCCAGCGGTTTGAGGACGTGGAGACCCTGCAGCAGGAGAACGACGAGCTGCGGCAGCAGATCGCGGAGCTGGAGGAGCAGCTGCGGCAGATGGAGCCGGCGGCGACCGAGAATAAAGAGCTGCGCCAGCTGCTGGGCCTGCGGCAGCAGCGCAGCGACCTGGTGTTCGAGGCGGCCCGCGTCACCCAGCGCGACGTGTCCAACTGGGCCAGCACGCTGGTGCTGGACCGGGGCAGTCAGCACGGCGTGGCCATAGGCGACTGCGCGGTGGACAGCGCCGGGAACCTGGTGGGTGTGGTCACAGACGTGGGCCTGAACTGGTGCCGGCTGTCCACGGTGCTGGACACGGACTCCCAGTTCGGCGCGCGGGTATTCCGCACCGGCGAGACGGCGGTGGCCGGCGGCGACCTGGCGCTGATGGCCGAAGGCCGGCTGCGGCTGCAATACCTCAGCGACAGCGCGAACCTGATCAAGGGTGATGTGATCGTCACGTCCGGGCTGGGCGGCTACTATCCCGCCGGTCTGGTCATCGGCACGGTGGAGTCCGTGCAGACGGATGACGGCGGGCTGGCGCGGTACGCGGTGCTCTCGCCCAAGTGCGATGTGGCGGCGATACAGGAGATGTTTATTATCACGGATTTTGACGTGATCCAATGACGGAGGACGGCTATGACACGGCGGGCGATACTGCTGAAGTGGATATTGTACTGTCTGTGCGCGCTGGCGCTGGCACTGCTGCAGGGGCTGGTGCTGGTATACGTGCGGGTATGGGGCGTGCACCCGTTCCTGCTGCCGGCCATCGCGGTGATACCGGCCACGCTGGAGCGCAACGAGCAGGCGCTGCTGTACGCGGTATTTTTCGGGCTGGCGTGCGACCTTCTTTCGCCGGTGGCGGGTCTGCCCTGCTTTTACGCGCTGGCGTTCCTGCTTGGCGCGGCGGCAGCGTGGCTGCTGAGCGGGCAGGTCATCATGGCGGGCGTGGTGTGCTCGCTGGTGGTAACAGGCGTATGTATGCTGCTCTGCGGACTGCTGCACATGGCGGTGCTGGCGGGACACAGCGGCGCGGGGCTGACCGCGGCGGGCCTGCTGCTGGGCAGGGAGCTGGCGGTATCGCTGCCCTTCGCGGCGGCGGCGCACCCGCTGTTCCGGTGGGCACAGCGGCGGACACTGAGCGAATGACCATAGGAGAACCAAGCTATGATGAAAAATCCTCACCCCTCCCGGCGGCGGGTATATGTGCTGCTGGGGTTTTTCTGTGCGTTTCTGGTGCTGTTTTTTGCGGTGCTGTATGACGCACAGGTGGTACACGGCAGCGAAAATCGGGCCAGATCCATCACCAGCAACACCGCCAGCGAAACAGTGACCGCCTCCCGGGGCATCATCACCGACCGGAATGGCAAAGTGCTGGTGAGCAACCGGCTGGCCTATACGCTGGTGGTAGACAAGAGCAGCTTCGGCAAGGACGAGGCCGCGCTGAACGACGCCATCTGGCAGCTGATACAGCTGTGTCAGGAGCAGGGCGTCACATGGAACGACACCCTGCCCATGACCACAGGGTCCTCTCCCCAGCTGACCAGCAAAAGCCTGACCGAGAGCTTCCGGGAGTATCTGGACGACAACAAGCTGCCCACGGACGGCGGCAGCGCGGAAGTGCTGGCCGCCATGCGGAAGCTCTACAAGGTCGATGACAGCTATACCGACGCGCAGGCGCGTCTGATCGTGGGCGTGCGGTATGAACTGGACGGGCGCAGCAGCTACACCTTTGCCGAGGATGTATCCACGGAGTTGCTGGGCCGCATCACCGACGGAAAGTATCGGGGCGTGACCATCAAGACAGCGGCGGCGCGGGTGTACAACACCAAGCTGGCGGCGCACATTCTGGGCACCGTGGGCGCCATATGGCAGGAGGAGTGGCGCAGCGACGAGAGCACCGGCTATGTGGGCTACGCCGACAAGGGCTACAATATGAATGACCTGGTGGGCAAGGACGGCGTGGAGAAGGCCTTTGAGGAATATCTCCACGGCAATGACGGCAAGCGGCTCATCACCACCGACGAGAACGGCAAGATCACCGGCGAGCTGTACACCCGGGAGCCCCAGCCCGGCGGCACCGTGGCGCTGACCATCGACATCGACCTGCAGCAGGTGGTGGAGGACACGCTGGCCAGTACCATTCAGGGCATGATCGACAAGGACAGCAACGAGCGCGGCGGCGCGGCGGCGGTCATTCAGGTGGGCACCGGCGAGGTACTGGCCATGGCCAGCTACCCCACCTACGATCTGGAGACGTTCAACCAGGACTATGATGAGCTGGTGAAGGACGAACGCCTGCCCATGTTTAACCGGGCCACCCAGGGCGTGTACGCCCCCGGCTCCACCTTCAAGCTGTGCACGTCCGTGGCGGCGCTGGAGGAGGGCATCATCACCCCCAGTACGATCATTGAGGACAAGGGTATCTACACCTACTATGTGGACCCGCAGCCCATGTGCTGGATCTGGCGGCAGGCCCACACCACCCACGGGCGCATCAACGTCAGTCAGGCCATCGTGGACTCCTGCAACTACTTCTACTACGAGGTGGGCCGGCTGACAGGCATCAAGAAGCTGGACGAGTACGCCACAGCCTTCGGCCTGGGGCAGTCCACGGGCATTGAGATCGGTGACGTCAGCGGCGTACTGGCCTCCCCGGAGTGGGCGGAGGCCCACGACCGGGAGTGGACCGACGGCCAGACCATTACAGCGGCCATCGGCCAGTCCTACAACCTGTTCACCCCCCTGCAGCTGGCCAACTATGTGGCCACGCTGGTGTCCGGCGGCGAGCACTATGAGGCACATCTTTTGAAAAACGTAAAATCTTATGATAATTCACGAGTTGTCGGCGTATATGGCAAGGGGCCGCTGAACGACCTGAACATCTCGGACAGCACCATGGCGGCGGTGACCAAGGGTATGCACGATCTGACCTACGACTCCCTGCGGAGCGCGTTTTCCCGCTGTGTGGTGGAGGCCGGCGCCAAGACCGGCTCGGCCCAGGTGGGTACGGATATCGCCAACGGCACCTTTGTGGCCTACGCCCCCTATGACGATCCGGAGATCGCCATCGCCATCGTGGTGGAGAAGGGCGGCAGCGGCAGTCTGCTGGCCAATGCGGCCGTGGACATCATCAACGCCTGGTTCACCCGGGATGGCACCGGCGCCACCGCCGCCGGCGAGGACGCGCTGATGCGGTAAATCTGTTATAGAGACAAGAGGCACACATGGGACCCTATTTCAATTCGAGAGACAAACATTATAAAGACCCCTTCGGCGCCGTCCCCTGCGGCGCCGAAGTGCGCTTTGCGCTGGCAGACGACACCTACTACGGCTGCGAGCTGCTGGTGCTCCGGGAGTTCGCAGGCACGGAGGACACGTGCGCCCTGCCGCCGGCGGAGGGCGGCTTCGCCGGCACATACACCGCGCCGGATGGCGGTGAGCTGTGCTGGTACTGCTTCCGCCTGACGGACGTGGACGGGCGCTGCGTGTGGTACGGCAAAAATGGCGTGCAGGACGCGCCGGAGAAGGCGGCACGCTGGCAGCTGACGGTATACGAGCCCTCCCCCGCCCCGGACTGGTTCGGGCGCGGCGTGACGTACCAGATCTTCCCGGATCGGTTCCGCCGTGTATCCATGCCGGACGTGAGCCATATGCCCGGGCACCGGTGGCTGCACCGCAGCTGGAACGAGCAGCCGGTGTTCCTTCCGGACGAGCACGGGCAGATCACCAACCGCGACTTCTTTGGCGGCTCGCTGCAGGGCATCACGGAGAAGCTGGACTATCTGGCGGGCCTGGGTGTGACGACACTGTATCTGAACCCCATTTTTGAGGCCGCCAGCAACCACCGCTACGACACCGGCGACTATCGGGCCATCGACCCGCTGCTGGGCACAGAGGCTGACTTCCGCGCCCTGTGCACCGCCGCCCATCAGCGTGGGATGCGTGTGATACTGGACGGCGTGTTCAACCATACCGGCAGCAACAGCCGGTACTTCAACGCCGAGGGCTACTATCCGGAGCCGGGGGCGGCCCAGAGCCAGAATTCAGAGTATTACAACTGGTACAGCTTCCACCCGTGGCCGTCGGACTACGACGCCTGGTGGGGCGTGAAGACCCTGCCCGCCGTCAATGAGGCGCAGCCGGCTTACCGTGACTTCATCTTCGGCGATCAGGACAGCGTGGTCCGGCATTGGCTGCGCTGCGGCGCGGACGGCTGGCGGCTGGATGTGGCCGACGAGCTGCCCGGCGACTTTATCGAGGGCATCCGCTCGGCCATCGACGCGGAAAAGCCCGGGGCTTACCTGCTGGGTGAGGTCTGGGAGGACGGCAGCAACAAGATCGCCTACTCCCAACGGCGCAGATACCTGCTGGGCCGCCAGGTCCACGGCCTGATGAACTACCCCTTCCGCACGGCCCTGCTGAACTGGCTGGCCGGCGGCGACGCCGCGGTCTTCCGCGACAGCATGGAGACGATTCGTGAGAACTACCCGCCCTTCGCCTTCTATGGCGCCATGAACTTCCTGGGCACCCACGACACAGCGCGCATTCTGACGCTGCTGGGCGCGGAGGGCACACCGAAAACCAAGGCGGAGCGTGCGGCGTACCGCCTCTCCCCCACTGAGCTGGCCCGGGGCCTGGCAAAGCTCCGTCTGGCGGGAATGCTGCTCTACAGCTTCCCCGGCTCTCCCACGCTCTTCTACGGCGATGAGGCCGGCGTGCAGGGCTTCGAGGATCCGCTGAACCGGGGCACCTTCCCCTGGGGCAGCGAGGACGCGGCGCTGACGGACTTCTTCCGCACTCTGGGACAGCTGCGGCGAACGCGGGAGAGCCTGCGCTCGGGCGCCCTGTGCTATCTGCTGGCCCGAGGCGGCGCTCTGGCCATCGAGCGTGAGCGCGGAGGCGAGCGCACGGTAACGGCGCTGAACGCCGGGGACGCACCGGCAGACCTGACGCTGGCCTGGGACGCGCCCACCGCGCAGGACGCGGTGACCGGACAGCGATTTCTGGTCATCGACGGGAAAGCGCACCTGACATTGCCGCCGCTGAACGGCGTGATACTGATATGAGGAATGGGGCGGCTGTTTCACGTGAAACAGCCGCCCTGTTTTTGTCCCTTTATGTTTCACGTGAAACAAAAGGGCGAAAATTTGCATTTTCCCTCTTGAAACCCTCCATGCAGGTGGTATATACTATCATAATGAACTCAGACAGAAAGAGGAATTTGCTGTGGCGAAAATCATTGCGATCGTAAATCAGAAGGGTGGCGTGGGCAAGACCACCACCTGCGTAAACCTGGCCGCCGCCGTAAAAGCCGCTGGCAAGCGGGTGCTGCTGTGCGATTTTGACCCCCAGGCCAACGCCACCAGCGGCATGGGCGTGGACAAGACCACCAGCAACGGCGTCTACGATGCGCTCATCAACGGCGCAGAGACGGCCCAGCTGATCGTGACCACGCCCTATGGCGACGTGCTGCCAAGCAGCAAGGCGCTGGCCGGCGCCGGCGTGGAGATGATCAACATGGACGACCGGCAGTTCCTGCTGAAGGCCGCGCTGCGGCAGGTGGCGGACAGCTACGATTTCATCTTCATCGACTGTCCGCCCTCGCTGGAGCTGCTGACGCTGAACGCGCTGTGTGCCGCCAACAGTCTGCTGGTACCGGTGCAGGGCGAGTACTACGCGCTGGAGGGACTCAGCGACCTGATGAACACCGTGCGTATCGTGCGGCGCAGCATGAACCCGGGGCTGGACATCGAGGGCGTGCTGCTGACCATGTTCGATGGCCGCACCAACCTGTCCATTCAGGTGGCCCAGGAGCTGAAGCGGTTTTTCGCCGGGAAGGTGTACAGCACCGTGATCCCGCGGAACGTGCGGCTCAGCGAAGCGCCCAGCCACGGCAAGCCCATCACCGCCTACGACAAGACCTGCCGGGGCGCGGACGCATACACGGCGCTGGCGGCGGAATTTTTGCGGAAGAGCAACTGCTGAAAGGAGACGCGGTATGGCGAACACAAAAGGTCTGGGCAAGGGACTGAGCGCACTGCTGGGCGATGACGTCATCGCCGCCAAGGACGAGCGCGCCTCCTCCCTGCTGCTGCCCATCAGCCAGGTGGAGAGCTGCTCCACCCAGCCCAGAAAGAGCTTTGAGCCGGAGGCCCTCAGTGACCTGGCGGACTCCATCCGGATACACGGCATCATCCAGCCGCTGACCGTGCGGAAGCTGCAATCCGGCTACTATCAGATCATCGCCGGTGAACGGCGGTGGCGGGCGGCGCGGATGGCCGGGCTGACACAGGTGCCCGTGGTGGTCATCGAGGCCGACGACCGCAAGGCCATGGAGCTGGCCATGATCGAAAACCTCCAGCGAGAGGATCTGAACCCCATTGAGGAGGCCGAGGGCTACCGGGTGCTGACGGAGCAGTACGGCATGACCCAGGACGAGTGCGCGCAGCGGGTGGGCAAGTCCCGCCCCACAGTGGCCAACGCCCTGCGCCTGCTGGGGCTGACCGAGCCGGTGCGGGCCATGGTGGAGGACGGACGGCTTTCCGCCGGACACGCCCGCGCCCTGTTGACGCTGGGCAGCAAACAGCAGCAGGCCGCCGCGGAGACCGTGGTCAAGGACGCCCTCTCCGTCCGCCAGACGGAACTGCTGGTGAAAAAACTCACCGCCGAGAAAAAAGAAAAGCCCCAAAAGGACGCGCTTTCCGTCAATTATGTTGAGGAGGCCGCCCGTGAGCTGGGCGAAAAGCTGGGCCGCCCCTGCCGCATCGTCAACGGCAAAAAGAAGGGTCGCATCGAGCTGGAATACTACGGCACCGAGGACCTGAACGCCCTGCTGGAGGCTCTGGAGAAGCTGGGAAAGCGATAAGCGTTTCACGTGAAACATCATCGAATAGAGGTATAGAATATGCTTGACATCAAGTTTATCCGGGAGAACCCGGACCTGGTAAAGGAGAATATCCGCAAGAAGTTCCAGAACGCCAAGCTGCCCCTGGTGGACGAGGTCATCGCCCTGGACAGCGAGCGCCGCGAGGCCATCAACGAGGGCGAGGCCCTGAAGGCCGAGCGCAACAAGATCTCCAAGGCCAACGGCCCCCTGTTCGGCAGGCTGAAAAAGTGCGCCGACGAGGCGGAGAAGGCCGCCCTTCAGGCGGAGATCGATGCCAACAACGCCGCCGTCAAGGCCAACGCCGAGCGCATGACCCGTCTGGAGGAGAAGAAGGCCAACGCCGAGGCGGCCATGAACAAGCTGCTGCTGGTCATCCCCCAGATGATCGACGAGTCCGTGCCCATCGGCCCGGACGACAGCTGCAACGTAGAGGTGGAGCGCTTCGGCGAGCCCAAGACCCCGGACTTCCCCATCCCCTACCACACGGAGATCATGGAACGCTTCGACGGCGTGGATATGGACGCTGCCGCCCGTGTATCCGGCAACGGCTTCTATTACCTGATGGGCGACATCGCGCGGCTGCACTCCGCCGTCACCGCCTATGGCCGTGACTTTATGATCGACAAGGGCTTCACCTACTGCATCCCGCCGTTTATGATCCACGGCAACGTGGTGGAGGGCGTGATGAGCCAGACGGACATGGACGCCATGATGTACAAGATCGAGGGCGAGGACCTGTACCTGATCGGCACCAGCGAGCACTCCATGATCGGCAAGTTCATCGATCAGATCCTGCCGGAGGACAAGCTTCCCCAGACGCTGACCTCCTACTCCCCCTGCTTCCGCAAGGAAAAGGGCGCCCACGGCATCGAGGAGCGTGGCGTGTACCGCATCCACCAGTTTGAAAAGCAGGAGATGATCGTGGTCTGCAAGCCCGAGGACTCCAAGGCCTGGTACGAGAAGATGTGGCGCTACTCCGTGGAGCTGTTCCGCAGCCTGGATATCCCTGTGCGGCAGCTGGAGTGCTGCTCCGGCGACCTGGCGGACCTGAAGTGCAAGTCCTGCGACATCGAGGCCTGGTCCCCCCGGCAGCAAAAGTACTTCGAGGTGTGCTCCTGCTCCAATCTGGGCGACGCCCAGGCCCGCCGCCTGAAGATCCGCGTCCGCGGCGAGGACGGCAAACTGTACCTGCCCCACACCCTGAACAACACCGTTGTTGCTCCGCCCCGCATGCTGATCGCATTCTTGGAAAACAACCTCAACGAGGACGGCTCTGTCCGCATTCCGGAACCCCTGCAGCGGTACATGTTCACTGACTGCATTCGTCCGCAGGACTAAGAGCATATTTCACCTAGGGGAAAGCACGCCTGACGGCTTTATTCAGTGTTCCCCTAGTTTTCCACAGCAAAAATTGCGTGTGTGGAAAACAAAAATAGAATTGAAAATCGGAAAACCGGTTGAAACTGCGATGTTTTCAACCGGTTTTCTCTTTTGTGGAAAAGTGCAATTGTTGAAACATGTGGAAAATACGGAAACGGCTTCTGTGGAAAAACGGGCAGTGGAAATCATGCTGGTAAAGCTGCTTTTCCACAAGGCATGGCTGTTCTGCAAATACAAAAAGCGGACATTTTTCCAGTTGGAAGAACGTCCGCTTTTTGCAGAATGTGTGTACCTCACAGGGATTCAAACTGTGAAATACATTTTGAGAAACGCGTATCTTTCTGGAGAAGAAAGATGCACGCTGAAAATGTCATGGTTACGCTGTCAGCTTTTGCCGCAGCACTGCTAGATCCAGCCCGTTCACGCTGCCGTCGCCGTTGCAGTTTGCCAATGTTGCAGCGGTTTCCGACAGGGACTTGCTGTCCAGCAGGTACTGCTGCAACAGTACCGCGTCTGCTACGCTGACAATACCATCCTCGTTGCAGTCGCCTGTCAGCGTAGTTTCACCGGACTGTTTCACTGCCAGCAGCTGCTGCATCAGCGTGTCGTCAAACATCTTGCAGCT
>OJOI01000043.1_pt1 | contig 96547 bp, 90 predicted proteins | sample 1598061 | NCBI WGS metagenome assembly OJOI01 (sample SAMN01915224, study PRJEB22387) | human gut metagenome | isolation source: stool | host: Homo sapiens | place: USA
CGATGGCTTCAATGAGCGTGGTCTTGCCGCAGCCCGCGCCGCCGAGGATGACGGAAAGACGGCTGTTCAGAGCCAGCTCGACTGCTTCGCGCTGCTGCTCGCTGAGGAGGATGTCGCCGACGCGGAGCTCCTTCGGAATCGCAAGAACCGGAAGAGTCGGGTCCTTAAGGATGTCGGCGAGCCGCTTCGCCGCAGTCACCTCGTAGGCCCACGTCCGTTGGGCATACAGATGATACCCCTCCCGATGGAGAAACTCGGCCTGCAGCAGGAGCGTCTTGTCGGTGTGATACTGCGGTCCGGTGAGGTTCGGCCTCACCGCCTTGCTGGTGCGGAACAGATGCTCGTCCGTGCAGTAGGCGTCGCCGTTTTTACCGATGTCATCCATGGCTGTGAGGATGTACTTCGCCTTTTCCTCGATCTCCCTCTTTTCGTCGTTCGTAAAGGTCTTCGCCATATTGTCTCACCCCCCTTACGCCGCGAGGTTGACCTGTAGCTCGATGCCGAGCTGCTCGGCCAGCGCGTGCTGGATGGCGAGGCGGTCATACCAATCGGAGACCTCGCCCAGACGGCGAATGAGGCACGACTTGTCCAGCGCCATGACCTGCTCGCACTTGGCGATGCTGGTGGCCGCAAGGCCATAGCCGCGCAGGCAGACGTGCGTCGGCAGAGTTGCTACCTTGCGGTTGCTCGTCAGCGGTACGGCCGTGACGATTGGGCTGAAGTTGTTTGCCACGTCGTTGGACACGATAACGACGGGACGGGTGCCGTGCTGGACATGGCCGGGTGTGACCGGCAGATTTGCGAGCCAAAGCTCCATCGTGTGAATAGCGATCTTCTTATCCATATAGTTTCCTTTCCGGCGGCTCAGGAGGCCGCCTTGCCGTTGAGCACTTCGACCGCTTTTGCGAGCGTATCCGCAGACTGGTGCAGATAGCCCTCGGTCGTTTTGATGTCAGAGTGTCCCGTGAGCGCCGCAATGGTTTCCATGGGAACACCGTTTGCCTGCAGCATCGTCACATAGGTGTGGCGGCAGCAATGCGGCGAGAGCTTACGCACCTGACCGACATTTTTCAGCGCCGTATAGAAGCGTCGGCGGAAGGAGCCAACGCCATAGAGCGGGTTCCCTCCGGAGCAGGTCCAAACGTAGGGTGTGCCGCTGTGTTCGCGGAGATAGCGTACATACGGGCAAAACTGCTCCGGGATCGGAATGGTTCGGCGGCTGCGGACACTCTTGGGTGGTCCGAGCTGCGGCACACCGTTCACCATCTTCACGGCATATTCAACATGAATGACGGAGCCGTCCTCGCTGATATCCTCAGGGCGAAGCGCCAGCAGCTCCTGTAGAGGCCCTTGCCCGTGTCCTGCTCCCGGAGATACAAGCGTTCTTTGAGAGCGAGGACGGGCAGCGGGAATATGCCGAGTGGAAAGCAAAGCAGCAGGCCGAACAAGAGAACAAGGTATAACAGAGGCGGGAACATCTTAACCGATGCTCCCGCCTTGTTATACTTTTAATTGCTCTCATTCTATACCTAAGAATCAACAATGTCAAAAGGAAAGTAAAAAAAGTCATTACTATGAGCTAAGCCGAAAATAATTCGGTATTTACCGACAGATAGTTGGTCATAGTCCGTCAGAAAAAAATCTACATTCATTGTCTCTCCTGATGGGATGTAAAGAAGATTATCTGTATCTCTTATATGGGGGGATTTTTTTACAATAACCCATGTTTCATTAATATTTTGTTCGAGATATGGCAGATAGAGTTCCGGGCTATTATCGCTATGATTTGTTATGCAAAGAGATATCTGCTTAGTATCATTATAGTGTAAAATATAAACAAAGGCAAGGACAAGAATTGTCCCTGCCTTTGCTTACTATAAAACATTTTCAATAGAAATGATAAATCCGAACACACTACCCACTTGGATAATGTAGTTCGGATTATCATTACTTGGTCCGAGTGACTGGAATCGAACCAGCGGCCTCTTGAACCCCATTCAAGCGCGATACCAAACTTCGCCACACCCGGATATGCTGTTTTGCTGAACTCAGCCTAAATAAGATAGCATATCCCGGCGCAAATTGCAAGCCTTATTTTCAAGTTTTTTTAAAAAAGCGACAAAAACTTTTTGTTTCTTCCTACATTGTTCCTTTCAGGTAACGGTAGTCCATTTTCATGATATTGCGCAGGAAGGGCACGAGCAGTACGGCATCCGCCGCCATCCAGGCAAAGGGATCGGCGAAGCAGAGGGCATAGACCGCCGCGCGCGGCGCATCGGAATTGACCGCGCCGCCTGCGATCAGCGGCGGCAGCAGCAGGCACACGCTCACGCGTGCGGCCAGCTCGGCCGCGCCCGCGCCGAGCACGAACTGCGGTTTGCCGATGCCCTGCACACAGTTGCGCACGACGAAGATGAAGCCGAGGAAGAGGTAGAGCGACAGGTCGACATAGAGATAGGTGTTGCCGTAGCGCATCGTCTCCGCCGTGACCTTATCGGGTGAGAGGAAGATATAGAGATACCCGCCGCCGCGCGAGAGCAGCAGTCCAGCTGCGATGGAGATGAGGCACATCGTCCAGACAATGATGAGCGCCTGCACCGTTCCTTTCTTGATGCGCGCGTGGTCGCCCGCACCGAGGTTCTGCGCGGTGAAGCTGGTCATCGCCGCGCCGAGGCCGTTGAGCGGCGTCATAAGAAGATTGTTGAGCTTGTTCGCCGCGCCGAAGCCGTTCTGCGCCGCGTTGGAGACCATTTCACCGCCAAGCGTATCGAACTGCACGATGACGCTCTGCATCACGATGATGCCGATGGCAAGGACAGAGAACTGCAATCCGAGCGGGATGCCCTGAATGAGATGTCGCGTAACGTCGCGCCTTGTGATGCGCCAGTCCTCGCGGTGCAATCGCAGCTCGGGATACTTCAAAAAGGCGTAGAGAAAGCAGCCGAGCGTGCTGATGAGCTGCGCCGCAACGGTGGCGATGGCTGCGCCCGCGACGCCCCAGTGGAACGAGAGGATGAAGAGCAGGTCCAGCCCCACGTTGAGGATCGTCGAGAAAAGCAGGAACGCGAGCGGCGTGGCGCTGTCGCCCATGCTGCGCAGGAACGAGCAGATGAAGTTATAGAAAAGCTGCGCGCCGATGCCGCCGAAGAGGATGGCGCAGTAGGTATAGGCCGCGCGGTAGACCTCCCCGCTCGCGGGCGTGACGTTGATCCACGCGAGCATGGGGTCGAGCAGCGCCAGCGCCAGCGCCGTGAGAACAGCGGTCAGCGCCGCGGAGAGGACGATCTGCGTCGCCATGGAGCGGCGGACGCCCGCGCTGTCACGCGCACCGACAAAGCACGATGTCACGGTGCAGAAACCCGCGCTCGCGCCGAAGGCGAACTGCAGGAAGATCATCGCGAGCGAGGTGGTGTCGTTCACACCGGCGACCTCGCTCGCCGTCAGCGTCTGACCGACAATGGCGGCGTCGCTGATGGAATAGACCTGCTGGAGCAGGTAGGAAACGATAATGGGGAACGCGAACACGAGCAGCGTCTTCCAGCACGTTCCCTGCGTGAGGTCCACGGGCTGAAAGAACGAACGAAGCGAAAACGACGACTGATGATTCATAAGCCTCACCTTTTACCACGGTGTATTTTGAAGTCTTTCATACGAGATTGTGATTATAAATTTGTAGGAAAGGGTTGTCAATGTTACTTTTGTCCAAAAAAAGTGTGCGCCTCGCGCCGCATCTTTTCTCTTGCGCCAAGGGCGTAAAGGGAGTAGAATAGCGCCGAAAACAAAGGGTGTCTCCCCTTTCGGAAAGGAGCGCGGAACGCGCCATGCTTGCCTTCCTCCTCGCACCGTTTTACCTGCTTTTCAACCTCTATCTGTTCCGCCGTATCATGGGCTGGGTGCGGGCGTGGTTCCCGTGGTTCCGCAAGCGGAAGCATTGGGCCGTGCCCGCCGCGCTGTACGCCTTCTTTGCGCTCTCCTTTGTTCTGGCCTTTCCGCTGCCTGCCGGACGGCTGAAGCGCGCGCTCATGCTCATCGGGAACTATTGGCTCGGCGTGCTGCTCTATCTGCTGCTGGCAGTCCTGCTCGCGGACGGACTGCGGCTGCTGCTCGTCCACGGTCTGAAGCTCCGTTCTCTGCGCTCGGCGCGGATGCACCGCATCGCGGGCTGTCTGTGTGCGGCGGCCATTCTTGTGACCTCCGTCTGCGGCGTGATCAACGCCCGCATCGTGCGCGTCACGCCCTACGAGATCACCGTAAACAAATCTGTCGACGGCATGGAGAGCATGAAGGTCGTGCTGCTCGCCGATCTCCACCTCGGCTACAACGTGGGCCTTGCGCAGATGGAGCGCATGGTCGCGCGCGTAAACGAGCAGGATGCCGATGTGGTCGTCATTGCGGGCGACATTTTTGATAACGCCTGGGAGGCCGTGGAGGAGCCGGAGCAGATCGCCGCGGTGCTGCGCGGCATCCGGTCGAGGTACGGCGTCTACGCCGTCTACGGCAACCACGACATTGAGGAGCCTATCTTAGCGGGCTTCACCTTCCGAAGCGACGGGAAAAAGCAGAGCAGCCCCGAGATGGACGCCTTTCTCGCGTCCGCGAACATCCGTCTCCTGCGCGACGAGGCCGTGCTGCTCGGCGGCGAGGTTTATCTTTACGGTCGCCCCGACGCGCAGCGCCCGGGGCGCGGCGTCGAGGTGCGTAAAACGCCTGCGGAGCTCGTCGAGGGACTGGACGCGGACAAGCCCATTCTGGTCCTCGACCACCAGCCGCGCGAGCTGGAGGAGCTGGCCGCGGCGGGCGTGGACGTCGATCTCTGCGGGCACACGCACGACGGGCAGATGTTCCCCGGCAACCTCACCGTCCGGCTATTTTGGGAGAATGCCTGCGGCTGTCTCCGCGTGGGGGCGATGCACAGCATCGTGACCTCGGGCGTCGGTCTCTTCGGGCCGAATATGCGCGTGGCGACCAGAGCCGAGATCTGTCCCATCACCATCCGCTTCGCTGAATGAAAAAAGGGAAACGGTTTTGCAAACCGTCTCCCTTTTTTATTTTTTCTCCGGCAGCTCGTTCCAGAGCGTGAAGCCGAGGATCAGCGCACCGCCGACGAGCTGCGGCGCCGTGACCGGCTCGCCGAGCACCGTCACCGAGACGATGACCGCCACGAGCGGGTCCATGTAGCTCAGCAGAGCGACCTCCTGCCCCGGCAGCTCGCGCAGGGCGGAAAAATACAGGCAGTAGGTCACGCCCGTGTGGAAGAAGCCCACGATGAGCAGGCAGACCCAGCCGCGCGCGCCGAGCGTCCCCAGCGATACGCCGCCGGTCGCGGCGACGTAGGGAATGAGAATGACGATGGCGGCTAAAAACTGCAAAAGGGTCCGCTGGATGCCCGCGACGCTTCGGATGAACTTATTGAGCAGAATGACCGCGGCGTAGAACGCCGCCGCGCCGAGGCCGAAGAGCACGCCCCGCACATCCGCGACGCCGCGGAACCCCCCGACGCCGATAACCAGCACCAGTCCCAGCGTGGACATCACGAAGCAGACGATCTGCTTTCCCGTCAGCCTTTCGTGAAAGAGCAGCGGGCAGGCGGCGGTGACGAGCACGGGCGCAAAATAGTAGCTCAGCGTCGCGACGGACACAGTGGTGTAGCGGTAGGCCTCGAAAAGCAAGATCCAGTTCACGCCCATCGCCATGCCGGAGAGGAGCAGCAGCGCGGCCTCGCGCCGATTCGCGCGCAGCGCGAGCTTCTGCCCGCTCACGAGCAGATAGCCGCCGACGAGCAGCGCCGCCATCACCGCGCGGTAAAGCGCCAGCTCGCCCGAGGAAACGGAAATGCCGCGCACGAACGGCGCAAGCGTACCGAAGATAACGGCCGCGGCTGCAAGCATCCCGCGCGCCCTCCGCTGTTCCATGAGTCCTTCCTCCCTGCGCAAAAGAATGTCATCATTATAAAGGCTTCGCCGCAAAATGCAAGCTGCGGAACACACAAATCGCGGCGCTGAGACGGTGGAAACGACAGCAGAGCGGGGGAGCTTCCTGATGGAAGCTCCCCCGCTTTTTGCGCGCACGGCGCGTTATTCCTTTTTCTGTGCGTCCTCCGCGCCGTTCTTCTCCTTCCGCTCGCGCAGGATGCGCCCCACACACACGAGCGCAAGGAGCGCCCACAGGGCGATGCCCGCCGTCCAGCCCTTGAGGTAGCAGCCCACCGCCATCAGGATCGTAAGCGGCAGAACGATATACAGCGTCCGAATTTTGATCATGGTTTCTTTCTCCCTGTTATTCCAGCTCGTCGAGCGTCATGGAAAAGCTCTCCGCGCAGTGCTCCATAAAGTAATCCAGCTCGGGCAGATGCATCGCGTCGAGCGCGGCGCGGGTCTGCTCGGCGGCGCGGCGAAACTCCGCGTTGCCCGCCTTGAGCTCCTCGACGCACTTGATGTAGGCGGATAGCTTGTCCGCCGCCTTGACCAGTTCGAGCACCTCGCCGTCCGCGCAGTCGAGCACGTCGTCGTAGTCCGGCCTGAGCTCGTCGGGCAGCATGGCAAGGAGCCGTCCGCAGGCGACCGCCTCGACCTTCTTGTAGGCGTCGCGGATCTCGGGCGCGTAATACTTGATAGGCGTGGGCATATCGCCGGTGATGATCTCGCTCGCGTCATGGTAGAGCGCGGCCGCGGCAACCTGTCCCGCGTCGATCTGCCCGCCGTACACGCGGTTTCGGATCACCGCAAGCGCGTGCGCGAGCACCGCGACCATGTGGCTGTGCTCCTGCACGTTTTCGGAAAAGGTGTTGCGCATGAGCGCCCAGCGTGTGATGTAGCGCATCCGCGCGATGTAGGCAAAAAAGTGGCTTTTCATGTCTCCTCCGGTTCCCCTCGCAGGCCGTCGCCGTCGACGGCGGTGATGCGCACGTTTTGCACGGTGTTATGTAACCCTTTCATCCCCACCGTGACGGGCATATAGTTCGGCGCGTGGCCGACGCTGCCCTCGCCCCTGTCCTGCTCAAAGAGCACGGGAAAGGTCTTTCCCACGCAGCGGGCGAGATAGCCTTGGTGCATCCGCTCCGCGACGGCGGCGGCGCGCGCCGCGCGCTCCTCGCGCACGCTCATGTCCACCTGCGCCATCGCCGCGGCCTTCGTGCCGGGGCGGACGGAATAGGGGAAGATGTGCATGGCGGCGAAGCCGCACTTTTCAATGAAGGCGAGCGTCTCGCCGAACTCCTCCTCCGTCTCCTCCGGGAAGCCGGTGATGAGGTCGGTGGTGACAGCGGGGTCGTCGAAATATTCGCGCAGCAGCTCCACGGACTCATAATAGCGCACGGTGTCGTACCGGCGGTTCATGCGCTTGAGCGTCGCGTCGCAGCCGGACTGCATCGAGAGATGGAAGTGCGGGCAGAGGGTCGGGAGCTTTTTCGCCCGCTCGCAGAATTCCCGCGTCACCGTGCGCGGCTCGAGCGAGCCGAGCCGGATGCGCATCTCCCCGCCCTCGCGGGCGATAAGCTCTAAAAGGTCGATGAGCGTCGTGCCGTCCTTGAGGTCATGGCCGTAGGAGGAAATTTCAATGCCCGTGGCCACAAGCTCGCGGTAGCCCTGCGAGCGCAGGGCACGCACCTGCTCCGCCGCCTTGTCCATCGGCAGCGAGCGCACGGGGCCGCGCGCGTAGGGAATGATGCAGTAAGTGCAGAAGTTCACGCAGCCGTCCTCGACCTTGAGCATCGCGCGGGTGCGGTTCGCCATGCCGCCCGCCGGCAGCACCTCGAACGTGCGGCGGCGCAGCGCGTCGTCGATGTCCGCGACCGTCTCGCGCGTTTTCACGGCCTCCTCCAGCCGGTCAAGGAATCGCGCGCGGTCGTTCGTGCCCATCAAAAGGTCGATGCCGAGGCTCTTTGCCTCCTCCTCGTGCGTCTGGACGTAGCAGCCGCAGGCGGCGACCACCGCGTCGGGACTATTCTTCTTCGCGCGGCGGATCATTTGGCGTGACTTCTTGTCGCTCACCGCCGTGACCGAGCAGGTGTTGATGATGTAGGCATCGGCGGGAGACTCAAAATCCACCAGCTCGTGCCCGCGGGCGGTCAGCTCCTGCTCCATCGCCTGCGTCTCGTATTGATTCACCTTGCAGCCCAGGGTGTAAATACCGATCTTCATGCTTTCTCCTTGCTTTTCGCGGATTTTCCGCATATAATCATACCATGTTTTCGCTTGATTGCAAGTGCAAAGAAAGGAATGCTTTGCTATGATCTATCTCGACCATGCCGCCACCACGCCCGTCGCGCGTGAGGTGGCGGATACGATGTACGATGTTTTACTAAACGGCAGCGGCAACCCCAGCTCGCAGTACCCTTATGGCGCCGCCGCGAAAAAGCGTCTGGAGGCGGACCGTGCGGTCATCGCCGCCGCGCTCGGCTGCAAGCCGGACGAGCTGTATTTTACCTCCTGCGGCACGGAGAGCGACAACTGGGCCATCCGCCTTGCCGCCCACCAGAACCGCCGCGTCGGAAAGCACATCATCACCACCGTCGTGGAGCACAGCGCCGTGCTCGAGCCTTGCCGTCAGCTGGAGCAGGAGGGCTATGCCGTCACCTATCTCGCGCCCGACCGTCAGGGGAATATCACCGCGCAGCAGGTCGCGGACGCGCTGCGCGAGGATACGGCACTCGTCTCCGTGATGCTCGTGAACAACGAGACCGGCTGTGTGTTCCCCGTCGGCGAGATCGCGCGGCTCCTGCGCGCGCGCGGCTCCAGGGCGCTGCTGCACACCGACGCCGTGCAGGCGTTTTTGAAGCTCCCGTTCCGCGCGGATACGCTGGGCGCGGACCTCATTTCCGTCAGCGGACACAAGCTCAACGCCCCCAAGGGCGTCGGCGCGCTTTACATCGGCCCGCGCTGCCGCGCGGTGCGTCCGCTGCTCGCGGGCGGCGGACAGGAGCGCGGCCTGCGCTCGGGCACCGAAGCCACGGCGCAGATCGCGGGCTTCGCCAAGGCGGTGGAGCTGCGGCTGGAGGGCTATGAGGAAAAGCTCGCCCGCATGGCGCAGCTCAAGCAGTACGCGCTCGAGCAGCTTCTCACCATCGACGGCGTGGTGCGCATCGGGAACGGCGACGCCCCGCATATCCTCTCCGTCTCGCTCGTCGGCTATCCGAGCGCGAACGTCGTCACCGAGCTCGGCGCGCAGGGCATCTGCATCTCCGCCGGCTCGGCCTGCCACCGCGGCAAGCTCAGCCACGTCTACGCCGCGATGAAGCTCGACAAAAGGACCGCCGCGGGCGTGCTGCGCGTGAGCTTCGCGCCCGAGACGACGCGCGAGGAGATCGACGCGCTTGTATCCGCGCTCCGCAAGCATAAGGAAACACGCTTCCCCATGCTGTAAATTTGATGCTTCGTCAGCTTCTTTGAGGTTTATTATGTTCTCCTATCTCCGTCAGCCCAAGGGCTTCTACCGACGCCTCTTTCTGCTCGCCCTGCCCATCATCGTGCAAAATCTCATCACCACCTCGCTCGGCTTTCTCGATACCTTCATGGTCGGCCTGCTCGGCAGCAACGAGATGTCCGCCGTCACGGTGGCGAATGTGCCCATCTTCATCATCCAGCTCATCGTCTTCGGATTGCAGAGCGGGTCAAGCGTGCTCATCAGCCAATACTGGGGCCGCGGCGACCGCGAGAGCATCAACCGCGTCATCGGCATTGGCTTGTGCATTGCCGGCAGCGTCTCGACGCTCTTCGCGCTCATCATGGCGTTCTTCCCGGCGGATGTTCTGCTGCTGGTGACGGACAATCTCCGTCTCGTCGCGATCGGCACGCCGTATATCCGCATCGTCGGCTTCTCGTATATTCTCAATTCCCTCTCGTCCATCTACATTGGGATGCAGCGCAGCATCGAAAATCCGCGCTTCGGTATGCTGGTGTTCGGCGCGTCCATGCTCTGCAATACCGTGGGCAATTATGTGCTCATCTTCGGCAAGCTCGGCTTCCCCGCGCTCGGCGTCACAGGCGCGGCGGCCGCCACGCTGCTCTCGCGCGTGGTGGAATTTGCACTCGCCTTCGGCTATGCCCTGCGCTGCCGCACCGTGCCGCTCCAATGGAGCGCCCTTCTCCGCCCGGGCCGCGAGATGCTGCGCCGCTTCATCCACTACAGCGCGCCGGTGCTGGCGAACGAAACGCTCTGGGGCGTGGGCTACTCGCTCATCACCGTCATCATGGGCCACATGGCCGCGAGCGGCGACCTCATCGCCGCCTACACCGTGGCGGGCAGCATTGACAAGCTCTCCACCGCCGGCATTTACGGCATCGCCAACGCAGCCGCCGTCATCGTCGGCAAGGAGATCGGCATCGGCAGCAGCCGCGAGAGCGTCGTGCGCATCGGCAAGGCCGTGTGCCTCACGGCATTTCTCTTCGCGCTCGCCCTCGGCGGCGTGGAGCTTCTGGCCTTTCTCACGCTGCTCCGGCCGTATGTGCTGCCGCTTTTCTCCCTCTCGGCGGGCGCGGCGGCGATGTGCGCGGTCATGGTGTACTGCTACGCGGGCGTGATGCCCCTCCACGGCTTTTCGTCCACGATGGTCGTGGGTGTGCTGCGCGGCGGCGGCGACGTGCGCGCCTCGCTGCTCATCGACAACTTCCCTCTCTGGTGCGTGGAGCTGCCGCTGATGTGCCTGCTCGGTCTTGTCCTTAAGGTGCCGAACGAGATGTTCTGCCTGTGCATCGCCATCGAGCACCTGGCAAAGACCCCCGTCGGCCTCTGGCGCATCCACAGCGGCAAATGGGTGCATGACATCACACGAAGCGATTAAAAGGAGCTGCCGGACAAAATGTCCGGCAGCTCTTTTTCACTTTTTGCCCGCATTGATGCGCTTGACGTCGAAGCATGTCTCCTTCAGGATATTCCCCTGCGCGTCCGCGATGGCAAAGGAAACGGTAAAGATTCCTGTTTCGGCGCTGTAGCTGATGAAGCCCGTTTCCCCCGTGCCGGTCGTCCGCACCCGCAGGCCCTGCGGGTAGGAGGCCGAGCCGAGGAGCCGGAACTCCTCGCTGTCGGTCGTCTGAATGACGACCTCGCCGTCGTCGCTGATTGCAAACGAGCCTCCGCCGCCGCTGTCCGTCGTGCCAACGCCCTGGATGAACATATTCTGTCCCACCTCGCCGCTGTAGCGCAGCTTGTCGCTGATGGCTGCCGTCAGCGTGGAGCAGAGCAGCTCCGTCTCCGACAGCTCCATCGACTCGCGGTACGTCCGCACGGCAAAGCGCACGCCCACCGCCAGCATCGCGCTGATGAGCAGCACGATCAGCACCGTACACAGCGTTTCGGTGAGCGTCACGCCGCGGCTGCCGCGCAGTTTTTTCATGGCGTCACCCCCGATGAGGTCGTGTCCGTATAATATTGATATCCGTTGTCCGTTGTATAGAGCGTGACATTCCTTCTGCCGGTCTTTTGGCTCGTACCCGGGCCGGCTCCCTTTGCCGTTACAGTTACCGTCTTTCCCTGCTCCGCGGTGTAGCGGAAGGAAACGTCCTCGCGCGCGGCGGCGTTGATCCGCGCCGCGGTCACCGCGGCGGTCGAGAGAAGGGCGAACGCCAGCGCCGCGATGAGCACGGAGACCAGCGTCTCCACCAGCGTCTCACCGGCCTTGCTTCTGCGTTTTTTCATGCGTTCCCCTCCGCTCCCTTGGTGATCTTTGGATTGCTCCAGGTGATGGTCAATTCGTCGATCCTGCTCCAGCCCGCGGTGTTCGCATAAACGTCTGTACTTTCGCTGACGCTTCCGCTCAGCCTGAGCGTCATGCGGCAGTCGTCCGCGTCCCCGGCGTCGGCCAGAGAAAAGGCGATCCGGATATCATAGCCCCCGCTTCCCGTTCCCCGTCCTGTCATGGAAAAGCTTGCCTTGACCGGCGGGAGCGCTTCATCCGGCAGCGTGATGGTGATGGTATCGGTGCAGCCGCCGTTCCGCGCGCCGTCCGTGAGCCAGTCTCCCATCAGGCCGGTCGGCAGCTTCTCTGTGGAGGAGCTGCCGGTTTGTACATAGCCTTCACTCTCCTCGTCCCATTCGTAAGTCGTGGTGGTAGTCTCGGTATACCGCATCCGGTCGATGCTGTCGCGTACGAGCTCCGCCGCCGAGCTGACGGCAAGGTAGTTCTGCTGCGCGGTGCGGTCGCCGTTCACGCGCCGCGCGGCGCTGAGCGCCGCGGAGAGAATGACCGCGCTGACCACCGCCGCGGTCAGGACCAGCAGGAGGGCCATCAGAATGGTCACGCCCTGTTCGTTCTTCAGTTTTTTCATCCCGATGCCCCTCCTTTCCTTTTTACGCCGTGCCGTCGGCTGCCTTCGCCAGCACCGTCACCGGCACGATGCGGCTCACCGTGACCGTCTCGGTCTCATTGATCCGATAGCTCGCCGTGATGAGCAGCGTCGTCTCGCCCGCGCCGATGCCCCGGACGCTCTGCGGAACGCCGTTTTTCCAGACGATCTGTGCAGCGCCCGTCTCGGCATTGGCGACCGTCCAGCTGAGGTCTTTCGTCAGAGCCTTGCCGCTGCGGTCCAGCGCGGTGAGTCCGAGCGGCACCGTCGCGGCCTCATTCACCGTGATCTGCTTCGCGCGCTCGATCTCGTCTCTCATCCGGATCGTCAGCTCCGCGGTGACGCTTACCATCAAGCGCGCCACATGGCCGTCCAGCGCCGCGGTGATCTCCACCGAACCGTTCGCCAGACCCTCCAGCGTCACACGGCAGGTCTTTTCATCGACCTTTTGGAAGCCCGTCACCCTTGCGATGCTCTCATTGGTCGAGCGGAACGATTCGGGCGTCAGCCCGTCGAGCTTTCCGTCCTCCATGTTCTCCAGCTTCAGCACCGCGGTAATAACCGCGCTGCCGATTCCGGCATCGTAGTCGGTGATGCGGTCGATCGTCACGCTGCTCTTCTCCCAGACCGGACCGACGAGCGGCCAGTCGCCGTAGTGCAGGTTCGCCCTGCCGCTGTCGGTGTGCTCGCTCGCCTGTGTGAGCACGGTCGGGAACGGGTAGTCCTGCCCGTCGAGCACGGCGATGTTTTTGCCCGGGAAGCTGTATTTCCCGTGGACCTCGGCCTGCGCCTCCTCGACGGTGACCCAGCCGAAGACGCTGTCCCCATTTTGATTCAGCAACTCCAGGATCCTTTTGTCCTGCCCGTTCTTCGTGACGTCCTTCCTGCCTGCCATCTGCTCATAGCTGAGCTTTGTCAGGTCGATCGAATAGCTCGGTCGATGATTTCTTCCACCGATGTATTCACTGAGATACGAAAGATCGCCCTGCAGCATCTTTTCCTTCTCCTCATCGCTCGCCAGGATCGTCGCAAGACTCTTTTTGCCGCAGTGATACTTCGGCAGGTTGTACTGGACATCTGACTCCGCATAATAGTAGCAGTTGGTAATGGTCACGCTCGGCGCCCATTCATAGCGGTCGGCAACACTGCCGATGCGGGAGATCGACATGATCGTTCCCTGCATGGTCGGCAGCCCCGTATAGGTATAGCAGTTCTCATACTCCGGCTCTCCGTCGTCCGTGCCGTTCTTGTTGGAAAAGTTGCGGAAGTTGGAGGAAAAGCCGCTGCCGCCGATTCCGCCGATGTAGACATAGGTCCCCCTCGCGTTCTCGACCTCTGTCTCCTTCTCTGTACTGGTCTTCACGGTGACAAGGCTTCCGCTCTTATCCACGCGCTCATTAAGCGTATCGCTGCCGATCGTGATCGTTCCGCCGGTGTAGCAATTTGTCACCTTGTACTGCACGCCGCCGACCAGACCGCCCACGCGGACAAAGTTGCCGTATTGAGCTCTGGTCAGTTTGCCGCTGTCGCCGGCTTCCCAGTGCGTGCAGTTGACCTTGATATCGACCACCGCCGAGCAGCTGTTCAAATCGACCTTGGATACGCCGATCAATCCGCCCACCACCGCCTCGCCGAGCTGGAGCGGGTTGGTGCTGTTATCCTCGATGGTATAGCCCGCAATGGCGCAGTTGGCGATCTCCGCAGCGCGGTTTTCAACATTGACCCATTTTCCGTTCGCGTCGTAAAGGTAGTCATACGCGATACCCACCAATCCGCCGAGCGCGTAGGCGCAGCGGTAGTTACGGTAGTCCGTGCCCGCCGGTGTGCTGCGTTCGATCGTTCCGCCGTTGTCGCTGTAGAGCACGATGTTTCGGATCTCCGCGCCCGCCGTCGTGCCGAAAACGCCGACATTGTAGCAGGGCGAGTCGATGTTGATGTTCTTGATGTAGTAGTTATCGCCGTCGTACACACCGCCGAACCAACTGTAGAGGTCTACCGCATAGCCCTCGTTGTTTGGATTCTCCGCCGCGTTGTTAAAAACCGCACCGGCGATGGGATGGAACGAGGTATTTTTCGCGCCGACCTTCGGAAATTCCCGGTCTGTGCCGTTGAGGTCATGCGACTGCTTCCAGCTGCGCCGCGGACGATCCCGCTCCGCCGCACTCTGTGACTGACGGCTCACGCCTGTGACCGTGGCGTATTGCAGATAGGGGAACTGCTGGTAGGTCGCCGCCGTTACCTCGCGGTCTGTGCCGGTCTCATAGGTAAACGTGTAGCTTGAATTCCACCCGCCTCCTACCTTCTTCGACGTGACCCCGCAGCTCCAGTTGATGAACTGCAGTTGCTGCACTGAGCGGACCTGATAGGCCGCCTGGTCCGTACCCGGCTTAGCATCGTCCGCATAGCCGAAGGCGTCCGCGAAAAACGGACAAATCGTGTAGATATACTTTTCATTCAGCGTCCATGTGCCATTTGCCTGGAGCGTATAGCTGCCGCTTCGGCTGTTGGTCTCTGCCTGCAGGCGCAGGCCGGTCTCGCCGGTCTCGTAGGCGGCGAAGGTATACTCCGGCATCTGCGCTCCCAGCGCCGACGCCGCCGCCCTGGCCTCCTCCGTATCACCGCCGTCCATGACGAAGCCGCCGCTCGCCGCCAGCTCCGGTTCCTTCGAGCTGCTCTCCCAATAGTAGCCGTAGCCGTAGGCGGTGATCACGCCGCCGTCGTCATGCGCGGTGCAGAGGGTACTGCCCTCCTTGCGCTCCGTGCCGACAAAGCCGATGTAGGAGAGGTGATAGCCGCTGTTCGCGCCGTCCTCCTCCTTTTCCCAGTAGAACACGCCGACCTCGCCGACATTCGTCGGCACCGGCCAGTCGCCGTAGTGGACGAGTACGCCGCTCGCGTCCTGCATACAGGCGGGATAGGGGTAGCTGTCCTCCGTATTTTTCCGCCTATACCGCGCTTCCGCGGACGTGCCGAAGCCAGACAGCCCGAGCGCCTTCAGTTCCGCCGCGGTCATGGGCTGCGCGCCGCCCGCGGTCTCCGCGCTGTACAGCCGGTCCTCCTCCCAGAAGCGGTAGGTGCCGCCGTTGAGGTAATAGCAGTCCTGCACGCTGCCGGAGGCAGTAAAGCCGTCCGCCTCGGCGCCCGCCGAGGACATGGCCGTCGCGCAGTAGGCTCTGCGGATGATGCCGCCGTTGTGCGCGGCAAAGCCGCCGAGCTCCACCTCGCCGCCGCGGACGGTCGGGACATTGATCGCCGCGATGCCGTAGCAGCCCTCGATGCGCCCGTCGTTCCGTCCGGCGAAGCCGCCCGCGCTGAGCTGCGCGAACACGTTCTCGGCATAGACCGAGGGGCTGCTCACGCTGCACTGCTCCACATAGCCCTCATTGTAGCCGATGAAGCCGCCGACATAGACTGCGCTGCCGCTGTTGGCCAGTACCTTGGCCCGATATCCCGCGGCCGCGCAGCCGCGCACCGTGCCGGAGTTGTAGCCGACAAGCGCGCCGATGTAGGCGCTCCTGCGCTGGATGCCGCGGTCAAAGCCGACGATCGTGTCCTCCGCGCCGGCAATGAGCACGATGTCGCGCAGCTCGCCCGCGTTGCAGCCGAACAGGCCCGCATAGACCTCGCCCGCAGTCTCCGTGCCGCCGCGCCCGAGACCGTTTCCGGTGATCGGCGCGCTGATGATCTCGTGCCGCTGACCGTTGTAGGTGTGGATGAACGGCTTAGCCGTGCTGTCGCCGATGGGGAACTGGGGGAGGTTCGCCGAGGGCTCGGTGCCGTTTCTGCCATAGTTCTTCCAGTCGTAGCTGACATAGTCGATGCCGCGCTCCTGCACAAAAACGCTGCTCTCATCGAGCCGCTCCCGGTATTCGTCGTAGTAAAGGCTCAGCGCGTAGAGCTGGCGCGCCGTGCGGATGGAAACGCCCGTCGGGCTCTCCACCGTGCCGTCCTCGCCGGGCGTCGTCACCGTGCGGGCAAAGTGCGGCGCGTAGAGATACGCCGCGCCGTCGACCCTGACCTCCTGATAGAGGCTGTTCGGATCGACATATTCCGTATTCACCACCCCGGTCGGCAGCGGCAGGAGGTAATAGCTCCTCCCGTTGTAGGTGACCTGCACCGCGGCATCCGCGGCAAGCATTTCTGTCTTTTGTACCGCGACGCCCGCTGCCGTCCAGGTCCAATAGGTGACCGTGACCGACGCGGTCGGCTTGCTGTCGTAAATCATGCCGTAGCCGTCGCCCAGCACCGTTTCGTCGTCCCGCAGGGACGACACGTTGCCGCCGAGGAAGCCATAGCCTGCCGCCGTGCCGTTTTGATAATGCTCGTAGTACGCCAGCGAGCCGGACTCAAACTCCGCCTTCCAGTCGCCGTAGTGAGGGATCCCCTGCAGCTTCGGGTAAGAGTAGTCGGTCAGGCCCATGCCCTCCATGAGGTTGTAGGCGTTGGTGCTTCCGCCGCCCGTCACGGCGGTAAATGCGGTGCCAAGTCTCTGCGCCGCGGCGGGGCGGCTGGCGCCGCTCCATTCTGTATGCGCGACCTGCTTCGTTCCGGGGACGTCATGTGCCGCGTCCGCCGACGCCGCCAAATAGAATCCGTCTTTCGCCTCTTCCATCGTCCTATGCGGCACGGTGGTAGAGTACGTCAGTTCATTGGTCTTCAGCCCCGTGGCCGCACTGTAGCAGCGGTTCATTCGGTAAACCTGTCCGGCGGACAGGCCCGCTGTGACCGCTGCCTCCTGGAAACCGGCTGCATAGCAATTCAGCAGATCGATCGGTCTTGTCGCCACGCCGACCTCGTCCCTGCTGCCGCCGATCAGTCCGCCGGTCCGTCCGTTCGTCTCATCGCTGTAGAGGTAGCAGTCGGCATAGCAGCGCTCTGCCGTCACAGCGCCGTCCGCCTGTCCGATCAGTCCGCCCGCCGCCGTCGTACCCCGAAGGACCGAGGCGGCAAAGCTGCTGTCGATGGAGACCTCCGCGTTCCCGCTCACATAGCCGACCAGACCGCCGGTCACATTGCCGGCGAGCCAAATATCCCGCTCCGTTTTTGTGCTCAGACCGTCGCTCGCCGGGTCCAGATAGACGCGGCAGCCGGTAACGCTCACCGTACCGGACAGCGTGCCGGCAAGACCGCCGACCCTTCCCGTGCCGCGGATCTGCGCGCCGGTGAGCGTGATGTCCGCCAGCGTGCCGCCGGAAAAGCTCTCAAACAGGCCCGCGTCGCCGTTCGTATCCACCGGCAGGTGCGCGATCACCGGACGGTACGTCGTGCCGTCCACGATATAGCTGCCCCGGTATTCACGCAGCGCCGTGTTAACAATGGGGCGGAACTTCTTCTCGCCGTAGACCGACGCCCAGCCGCTCGCGCCGGTGAAGTCAATGTTCTTCTCCTGCACCGCGCGGGTGATGACCGGCGCCAACTTGGAGGTCTCGTCCAGATTCTGCAGGTGGCGGGCGCAGGTGACGACCGCCGTATCGCCGCCGCGCAGCGTATGGAACAGGCCATTTGTCTTTTCGGGCACAAATCGTGCGCCCTCCACCAGCGGGTCGTCGCTGGTGACCTCAACGGTGACGGTCAGATTCTCCCCGGGCGTCAGCATTTTCAGCCATTCCTGCTGCGCAAAGCGGCGGCTGCCGTCGCCGCTCAGGTCGTCGAGCGTCACCGTCACCTCGTAGTCCCGGAAGCTCTTCTCGATCGTGGTGAACGTCTTGGTATCATTTTTCAGCTCGGTGCGCGCCGTCTCATTTCCTTTGTCGTCGCGGATGGTGATGAAGAAATGGAGCGGACGGTCATTCGGCGCCTTGCAGGTGATGCGCACCTCCAGCGTCTCCCCGTTGAGGATCTCCGCCCGCGGCGCGAGCACGCCGGTGTCATTGACCGCCGCCGCGTCGCCGCCATAGTAGCCGACCTTCGCCGTTTTCACGCGCTGGCTGCGGTAGCGCAGCACGTCGAGCCCGGTATGCACGCCCAGCGCCTCCTCGCTGTAAAACACCGCGTAGACGCTGCCGCTGTCCGCGTTGTACTCCACGAGCCAATGGCCCTCGCGCAGCTCGGCGTCGGTCTGTTCCCGCGGCAGGATGTAATACGCCGCGGCGGAGTCATTGTCCTTTTCCGCGTCGGTCACATACCAGAGCGGAAGCCTGTCGATATCGGTCTCGTCGTACTTGTCCTCTTCCGCGTCGAGAGGGATATAGGTAAAGCGCTTCACGTCGCCGCCGTTCTTGTATTTCTCCTCCATACCGGCGGCCAGAAGCTGCGTCATGCGGTTCTGCGCGGTCTGGAATAAGATCTCCGCCTTGCTGTCCAGCTCCGTCTGGCGCAGCTCGCGCCGCATCTTCGAGACGGGAACGGCGGCAAGGGCAAACAGCACCACAAGGATCGCCACCGTCAGAAGGACCTCCGAGAGGGTGAAGCCGCGGTCATTGTGTCTGTTTGCCCTGTTGTTTTTCATGGTACTCTGCTCCTCTGTGCGTTACGGCGCGACCTCGAAATAGGTCACCGTCAGCACGGTCTGATAGCCCTGTCCGCCGCTCCGTTCGTCGCGGCGGATGCTCAGGTCGGATATCCGGTTGATGTTGTCGCTCGCGCTGAGGCGGTCAATGATCGCGCGCGACTGCTCGTAGGTGCTCGTGCGGTAGGTCATGGAGACGGGGCGCAGGACGATATAGCCCTGCTGCGTCGTGCCGTCGCCGAAATCGAGGGAGTATTCCCCCGTGCCCGCGAGCAGGCCGCGCAGCTCGCGCAGCAGCGCCTCGCTGTTGTTGAAGCGCGGGATCGCCTTGCTGCCGCCGGCGGCGCGGATATCCGCGAGCGCCTGCTCCATCTTTTCCATCTGCGCCAGCCTGACCGCGTTCTGCTCCAGCGCAAGCTGCTCCTGCGCCGTGTCCTCGCGGCAGCGCGCGATGCGGTCGCTGACCGGCTCGTAGAGGAGCTTGAAGTAGCCGAGCACCATCACGAGCACGATCAGGATGAGCAGCAACACCTTTTCCCGCAGGGTCAATTCACGGTTCATTCCGCCGCCTCCCCTCTCAGCACGATGTGCAGCGTACACTTCATCACGTCGGCGGGGCGGCCCTTCTCCGTTTCGGCAAGCTCCAGCCCGACCGACTCCACGATGCTTGACGCCTTCACGGCGCTGAGCGCCTCGGCGATGCGGTCAAGATCCGTTTCGTTCAGCTCGACGTCCACGCGGTCGCCCTGCGCCTGCAGGGCGCTGAGCGTGCCGTAGGGCATCACCGTGCGCTCGATCAGGTCGAGCATTTCCGTGCGCTCCACGGCAAAGTTGAGGTCGGAGTCCTCGCCGTCCTCCATCCACTCCATCGAATAGGTGCGGTACTCCGAGAGCACCTCGTCAAAGTGCGAGAGCTTCTCCTGCGCGGCGCGGTTCTCCTGCTGCGCCTGCGCATACGCGCTCTGCGCGTCGGCGAGCCGGTCGTAGAGGTCGAGGACGCCGAACTTGGCGACCGCCAGCGCAAGCACGGTGATGCACAGCGCGCCGATAAGCAGCGTGAGCACCGTGCCTGTGCGCTTTTCGTGCAGATTGAGGTTGATGCCCGTCTTCTGCGGGCAGCGGACCGGACGGCGGGGCGTGTTCGCGCGGGCCGTTTTCTTCTCCTTCTCCGCGATCATGCCAGTCCCCCCTTGATGCCCTCGCTCACACCGCCGATGGCACGCAGATACGTCCACGGCTCCTCGGTCGAAAGCTGCTGCGAGAGCAGCTCGGAGACCGGATGGAGCGTGAGCCTCGTCGTTTCGACGATGGTGCGCAGCATCGGCTCGATGCCGCCGCCACCGCCGCAGATGTAGAGGTCGTGCAGCTCGCGGTCGCGGTTGTTATAGTTGTAGAAATTGACCGCCTTCATGATCTCGACCGCCAGACGGCTGTACGCCTCGCGGGCATAGTCCGCCTCAAGCACGCCGTTGTAGTCGCTGCGCATATAGCTGTGCGCCAAATGGATGTCCACGCCGCAGTGCTCGGCGATCTGCTCGTCGATCAGCCTGCCGCCGACGTCGATCTCACGGCGGCTGTCGAACGCTGCGCCGTGGTAAATGTAAAGGTGCGTGCTGCGGTGGCCGATGGAGACGATGCAGCGGTCCTTATCGTCGTTCTCCGCGCCCATGCGCCTGAGGTATGCGCCCAGTACCGCGCCGTAGGCGCACTCGGTGACGGTGAGCACGCGCAGGCGGAAGCCCGCGCGGTGCAGCATCGCGCGGTAGCCCTCCACCGTGGTTTTGAGAATGGCGCAGGCGAAGAGCTCCATTTCCTTGGGATGCCCCGTCTCGTCGTTCACGATGCAGCGCACGGCGTAGTCGAAGAAATATTTGCTCTTCTCCTCCGTCAGAAAGTCGCGGAACTCGTAAGGCAGGTTGTAAAAAAGCTGCTGCTCGGTCATGGCGGGCAGGGTGATGATGCGGGTGTAGACCTCGCTCGCCGGCACGACCAGCGCGGCATTCGTCAGCGGAATGCCGTTTCCCTTTGCCGCATCGTGCAGAAAGTCCGCCATCGCGTCCATCGAGAGGATGCGCCCGCCGGACACCATCGCGTCGGGCAGCTCCAGCTTTGCGGTCCTTTTCAGCTCGCGGCCCACAAAATAGGCCATTTTTACGCTGTTTTCACCGATATCAAGGCCAACGATCTTGTTCATGCTCATTCTCCTTTCAGTGGAGTGTTATGAAACGTGCCTTATAAAAGGCTCAGATACCAACGGATAAACGGCTCGCCCGCGAGCGCCGTGACCCACGCGCCGAGCGCGATGGACGGTCCCCACGGGATCGGCGCGCCCTTCTCCCCGCCGCGCCCGGCGGCGAGCAGGCCGAAGACGATGCCGAAGATGCATGCTAAAATCAGGCAGAGGAGGTTACCCTTCCAGCCGAAAAACAGTCCGGTGACGAACAGCAGCTTCAAATCACCGCCGCCCATCGCCTCGCGCCCCATGCGCTTTTCCAACACCGTGACGACCGCCAGCAGGCCGAGCGCCACGCCGAAGCCGCCGAGCAGCCCGTCCGCGAGCCGTCCGAGCGGCGCAGGCGCAAAAAAGAGGGACGCGATAAAAAGCACAAGACCAGCCGCTAAAAAGCGGTCGGGAATGATGTACCCCTCCAGGTCCGCGAAGGAGCAGGCGAGCAGAATGCTTGCCAGAAGCCACGCTTCGAGAAGCCGGAGCGAAATATCATAATGTAGCAGAAGCGACACGAACACCGCCGCGCCGATCACCTCGCCCCACACATGGCGGCTCGAGAGCTTCGCGCCGCAGTAGCGGCACCTACCGCCGGAGGCGAGATAGCTCACGATTGGAACAAGGTCCCGCGCGCCGAGCACATGGCCGCACGCGTCGCAGTGCGACCGCCCGCGCAGCACGCTCTCGCCATGCACCACGCGCCACGCCATGCAGTTCAGGAAACTCCCCATGCAGGCGCCGAGCAGCGCGGCGAGCGCGCAGCAGTATACGGTGAGGAAGGGGGTGAGATGGAGCATCGTAAAATTCCTCCATGGAAAAAGTCCTTCGTGGGGGATGGCCGCCGACCCTCGGCCACCCCCTTATTTCTTAGCATAGCGCCGAAGATGAGCCCTCTGCAGAATCGGCTCATCCAAGAAGGAAGGGGGCGTTCCCACGCCGGAGCGTGCGCTCCGGCGTGGGCTCAGAAAAGGTTAGAATAAATCAGTCAACCGCTGTACCAAGCGTCCAAGTATAAGTCTTTCCATTATTACTATTGCCGCCGTCCAGTTTGGTAGACACATAGGTAATGGTCTTTTTATCCGTGCCAAGGCTATAGCCGTGATCAGCACTATTATAGTTCAGCTTAGCCTTACCGATAAGATCCGTCCATGTAGTATCATTAATGGTTTCACCGCTGATAGCCTTGACCTGATACTCGGCGTAAGCGGCACGGATGTTGGCAACGTCAGCAGCTTCCTTCGACTTGGTCAGGGCGCCGTTGAATGTGGGGATGGCAATAGCAACGAGGACCGCAATGATCGCGACGACGATCAGCATTTCCATGAGGGTGAAGCCCTTTTTGTTGGTGAGTTTCTTGAGCATAATAAAAATTCTCCTTTTCCGTTTCTTTCTATATCGTCCCGCGCGGGGTGGTCGCGCGGAAATGATAACATATCAGATGCTGCCGTACATACTGAACATCGGCAGGTACACCGCCAGCAGCAGCACGACCACGATGACCGCGAGCACGATGGTGATGACCGGCTCGAGCACGCTGAGCAGCCGCGTGCTCTGCGTTTCGACCTCGCTGTCGAAGTAATTGCCGATGACGTCGAGCGTCTGCGGCAGCGAGCCCGCGCGCTCGCCCACGCCCACCATCTCGGTGAGCATCTTGGGGAAGCACTCTACGCCCGCCATGCTCTCGGCAATGCCGCGGCCGCGCTCCACGTTCTCCTTCACCTTGCGCACACCGAGGGAAAAGAGGTAGTTGCCCACGACCTGGCTGGTGACGTCCAGCGCACGCGGCACGCCGAGCCCGGCGGTGAGCATGGTGGACATGGTATTGGCGAAGCGGCCCGCCGCGCTCATGCTGCGCAGCCGCCGCAGCGGCGCGCGCTCGATGGCGTAGGACGCCAGCACGAGCTTGCCGCGCTCGGTGCGCTTGAAGGCGAGATAGGCGATGACGAGCGCCGCCCCGATGAGCAGCAGCCACCACCAGCGGTTGAAAAAGCCGCTCACGGCCATCAGCGCCTTCGTCACGCCCGGCAGCTCGCCCTCGCCGAGGTCGGCAAAGGCGTCGGTAAAGGCCGGCACGGCTACGGCGATGATGATGATAAACACGATGATGGCGACCACAATGACCATCGCGGGATAGGTCATTGTGCTGATGATCTTCGCACGGGTCCTGGCGGCGCGTTCGTAGTAGCGGTGCAGGCGGTCGAAGCACAGCGCGAGCGTGCCGGACTCCTCGCCCGCGCGCACGGTCTCGATGAACGTGGCGGGCAGATAAGGGGCGTTGCTCTCAAAGCTCTGCGCGAGGGAATAGCCCGCGCCGACCTCCTCGGCCACCTTTTCCAGCATCCTGCGCGTGTACTTATTGCGTGTCTGCGAGGCGACCATCTCCACGCAGCGCATCACGCTCAGCCCCGAGGTGAGAATGATGGAAAACTGCGAGCAGAGCAGCGCCAGCTCCTTGTCCTTGAGCCGGAAGCCGATGGGCTTATCCAGCGCGTTCCCGCGCTCCTTCACCGGCTCGATCTTGGTGATGAAGGCACAGGTGTCGCGCAGCTTGGCGACGGCCTCGAACTCGTCGTAGGCGCGCACCACGCCGCTCACCCTTGCGCCGCTGAGCGACTGGCCCTTGTACTTATAGGTCGTCAAGCCGATTCACCTGCCTTTTTCTTTGGTCATTCCGTTCAGCTCTCGATGGTGGAGCTGATGGTGCGGGCGGCCTCCTCAGCCGTCGTTTCGCCGCGCAGCACCAGGTCGCGGCAGCGCTCGCGCATGGTGGTGAAGCCATGCCTGCGGGCCTCGTCGGCAAGCTCGTCCGCGCTCGCGCCGGCGGTGATGAGGCGGCGCAGCGGCGCGTCGATCATCAAAATCTCGAACACGGCGCGGCGGCCGGTGTAGCCGGTGTGATGGCAGTCCGGGCAGCCCTCGCCCTTGTAGAACACAAGGTCCGGCGCGTCGTCCAGCCCCAGCAGGGCAAGCTCGTCGCTCGCGGGATGATAGGCTCTTTTGCAGTGCGGGCAGATGCGGCGCACAAGCCGCTGCGACACCACGCCGCGCAGCGCGCCGGAGATCAGCCACGGCTCCACGCCGACGTCGCGCAGACGGTCGACCGCGGAGGGGGCGTCGTTGGTGTGCAGGGTCGAGAGCACCAGATGGCCGGTAATCGCCGCGCGCATGGCGATGCTCGCGGTCTCGCCGTCGCGGATCTCTCCGACGGAGATAATGTCGGGGTCCTGGCGCAGAATGGCGCGCAGACCGCCGGCAAAGGTCATGCCGGTCTTTTCATTGATCTGGCACTGGCTGACGCCGGGGATGTAATATTCCACAGGGTCCTCGAGCGTGACGATGTTCACTTCCTCGCGCGCGAGGTCGCGGAGCATCACGCACATCGTCGTGGATTTGCCGGAGCCCGTGGGGCCGACCAGCAGGATCACGCCGCCGGTATTCCGAAGCAGCGCCTGATAGGACTCAAGGTCGTCGCCCTCCAGCCCGATGGCGTCGCGGGAGAGGAGCTGCGAGGTCTTGTTGAGCAGGCGCAGCACGATCTTCTCGCCGTACACCGTCGGCATCGAGGAGATGCGCAGGTCGATCTCGCTGCCCTTCACGCGCAGCATGGCGTGGCCATCCTGCGGGACCTTGCGCTCGGCAATGTCCATGCCGCCCATGATCTTCAAGCGGGAAATGACGGTGCTCTGCAGCTCGGCGGGCACGGTCAGAACGCGGCGGAGCAGGCCGTCGATGCGCATGCGCACCACCATCTCGCCCTCCTGCGGCTCGAGGTGGATATCGCTCGCGCGCTCGGCAAAGGCGCGCTCGATGAGGGAGTTGACAAAGCGGATGGTGGGCGCGCCCTCGCTGCTGTCGCTGTCCTTCACGAGCTGCGCGGGCACGATATCCGGTCCGGCGGCGCCCGCCTCGCGCTTCATCTCTTCGATGACGCGGGCGGTGCCCTCGCTGCCGTAGAGGCGGCTGATGGCCTGCTCGGTCGCGCGGTGCGTGGCGATCATCGGAATCACGCGCTTGCGCGAGGCGGCCTTGACCTCCTCCTGCGCGATGAAGTCCAGCGGATCGCTCATCGCGAGGTAGAGGGTGTCGCGCACCAGCTTCACAGGCACCACGCAGTATTTCTTCGCCAGCGTGCGCGGCACATATTTCGCCAGCTCCACCGGAATGGAGACCGCCGTGAGATCGACGAACTCCACACCGAGCTGTATTTTCAGCGCCTCGATGAGCTGTTGCTCGGTGATGATGCCGCTCTGCACCAGCACGTCGCCCAGACGCTCCTTACTTTCCTTTTGCAGTTCCAGCGCCCGCTCAAGCTGCTCGTGCGAGATCATGCCCGAGGACAGCAGCAGGTCGCCCAAACGCATATATGCCATAGGGATTCACCTCAGGATCAATAAATGGGGCCGCCGCAGGGGGCCGGCGGCAAAAAAAACAGACTGACCGCAGGAAATGGTGCGGCCAGTCTGTCATGTGAACCTTTTTCAAGGGTGTTCATTTAGACACTATAGCTTTGCGTCCCGGCCTTTCGACCGGTTTGCCAACAGGATGAACTTGCGGAGCCATGTAAAGACTCCGTTAAGAAAATGCCATCAAACAAAAGGAATAATAACCCATATTTCGACATTTGTCAAGCATAAATCTACAATTTTTCCATCTTTTTCTTGTGCATTTTGCTTATTTTTTAATTGTCAGGTCCTTGGTCATCCTCCCGCCTTTTGAGCAGCGCCACCGCCTCCACATGGTCGGCGCGGGGGAAGAGGTCGACCGCGCAGGCGCGCACGGCGCGATAGCCGAGGGTGGCGAAGCGCTTCACATCGCGCGCCATCGTCGCGCTGTCGCAGGAGACATACACCACGCGCTCCGGCTGCATCCGCGCGATGCTTTCCACCACGTCCTCCGCCAGCCCCTTGCGCGGCGGATCGACCGTGATGACGTCGGGCCGCAGATTCTCCTGCGCGAGTTTTTTTGCCACGTCGGAGGCGTCGCCGCAGAAGAATTCGGCGTTTTCCACACCGCTGCGCGCGGCGTTCTCCCGCGCGTCGTCGATGGCCTCCGGCACGATCTCCGCGCCGAGGACGCGCTTCGCGTGGGGCGCGAGCGCAAGCGTGATGGTCCCCGCGCCGCAGTAGAGGTCGAGCACCGTCTCCTCCCCCGTGAGCTGCGTATACTCGATGGCCTTGGCGTAGAGCCGCTCGGCCTGTTCGCGGTTGACCTGATAGAACGACGGCACGCTCAGGCGGAACACTCTCCCACAGAGCACATCCTCCAGCCGGTCGGCCCCCCAAAGCGTGCGGTAACGCTCGCCGAGGATCACATTGTCCCGCCGCGTGTTCTCGCCGAGCACGATGCCCACCGCCTTCGGGCAGGCGCGGCGCAGCCGCTCGACCAGCTCCGCCTCATGCGGCAGTCGCTTGCCGTTCACCAGCAGGCAGATCAGACACTCGCCCCTTGTGTTCGAGCGGACATAGACATGGCGCAGAAGGCCGCGCCTCGTCCGCTCGTCGTAGCCCGCCGCGCGGAAATCGCGCATATACTGCCGCACGGCCTCTGCCGCAGCGTCCGCCTCCGGCTTCACCAGCAGACATTCCCGCGTGTCGATGACCTCGTGCGTGCGGGCGCGGTAGAAGCCCACTCTGCCGTCCGGCGAGACGGGATACTGCGCCTTGTTGCGGTAGCGCCGCGTCTCCGCCGCGCCGAGGATCTCCTCCACCTCGACCTCGCTCCCACCGATGCGCGCAAGATTATCCTGCACGCGCCGGCGCTTGAGGGCAAGCTCCTCGGCATAGTCCATGTGGCGGTAGGTGCAGCCGCCGCAGCGCGGAAAATACGGGCAGTCCGGCGCGATGCGGTGCGGCGAAGGCGCAAGCACCTCGAGCACCTTGGCGAAGGCCGCGGACTTCAGCACCTTCAGAATAAGAATACGGCAGACCTCGCCGCGCAGCGCGCCGGACACAAAGACGACAAAGCCGTCGATGCGCGCGACGCCCGCGCCCTCGCCCGAATAGCCCTCGATGGCAACGGTGTATTCCTGATTTTTCGTGACAGCCATAGTGTTTTCCCCGAAAAAGGGCGCGGAGCCCCGCGCCCTTTCCTTCTATTTTATTGGAAGCGGTCGATGAGCGCGGTGATCTGTCCGGTAAAGGCGGTGATCTCCTTGTTCGAGCGGCCCTTGAAGCGGCGGATGAGCTCAAGCAGCGCTTCGCCCGCGGCGAGCAGCTTGCCGTAGAGGTTGTCCGCGCGGCTGGACTGCATCGTGCGCTTGCGCTCGGAGATGTAGCCCTCGCTGAGCATCACGCCGGCAGCGAGGTCGTAGCTCTCGGTGAACTTCGCCGCGTGAGCGGAGAAGCCGAGGGAGCACAGCTCGTCCGCGAACACGGGTGCCACGTCCGCGTCGCCGTGGACGACAAAGACGTGCGCGGGCTTCGGATCGAACGCCTTGATCCACTCGATCAGATGGTCGTGGTCGGCGTGGGAGGAAAGGCCCTGGAAATTCACGACCTTCGCCCTGACGGCAATCTCCTCGCCGAAGAGCTTCACGCTCTCCGCGCCGTCGAGCAGCTTGCGGCCCAGCGTGCCGGGCGACTGGAAGCCGACGAACACCACCGCGCTGTTCGCGCGCCAGAGGTTGTGCTTGAGGTGGTGGCGGATGCGCCCCGCGTCGCACATACCGGAGGCAGAAATGATGATCTTGGGTGTTTTGTCGAGGTTGAGCATTCTGGATTCCTCGGTCGTCTCGACCAAATGCAGGTTCGGGAACGAGAACATATGCGTGCCGTCCTTCACCAGCTCGAGCGCGGCCTCGTCCAGATAGCCGTGCAGGTCGCCGCAGAACACCGTGGTCGCCGCCTTGGCGAGGGGAGAGTCGATATAGACCGGGAAATCGGGCACGGACTTCACGAGCCCCTGATCCTTGATCTCACGGATGAAGTACAAAAGCTCCTGCGTGCGGCCCACGGCGAATGACGGGATGACGACGTTGCCGCCCTTGCCGAGCGTCTCGTCGATGATCTCCGCCAGCTCGTCAGTGTAGCTCCACACCTCGGTGTGGTTGCGGTCGCCGTAGGTGGACTCCATCACCACATAGTCCGCCTTCTTCAAAAGCTGCGGGTCGCGGATGATAGGCTGGTCGACGTTGCCGATATCGCCGGAGAAAACGAGCGTCTTGTGCACGCCACCCTCGTCAAGCTCGAGCGTGATGCTCGCGCTGCCGAGCAGGTGGCCCGCGTCGGTGAACACCGCCGTCACGCCCTCGCACAGCTCGACCGTCTGACCGTACTCGCAGGTGGTGACGAGCTTAAAGACATTCATCGCGTCCTCGGTGGTATAGAGCGGCTCGACCGGCTCGCGGCCCGCGCGCTGACCCTTGCGGTTGCGGTACTCGGCGTCGCTCTCTTGAATATGAGCGGAGTCGAGCAGCATGATGCGCATGAGGTCGGCGGTCACACGGGTGGTCAGGATGCGTCCGGTAAAGCCGCGCTTGACCAGCAGCGGGATGCGGCCCGTGTGGTCGATGTGCGCGTGGGTGACGAGCAGAATGTCGATGTCGCCGGAGTTGAAGGCGAACATGGCGTTGTCCAGCTCGTCGCGCCCCTGCTGTAAGCCGCAGTCCACCAGGATGCGCTTGCCGTTGATCTCCAGACAGTGGCACGAGCCGGTCACGCAGCGGTCCGCGCCGTAAAAATGCAGTTTCATCGTAAAATCCTCCGATGTCTTTCGCTGTGGGTCTCTTGCTTTGTGGTTTCTCTATCTTAACACACGCCGCCCCCGCTTGCAAGGCGCACAGGCGTCATATTGTGCGGAAATTTACCGTCCGTTCACATTCCCGCGCATTTTTCCTTTGCATATCCGGGCGGAGTGTGCTATACTATAGAAGTATTTTTATGCTTTCTTGCAAAAGTATTTCGATTTTCCGTGAAAGGAAGTTTTTGATATGGGACTGATCACCAAGCTCTTCGGCACCTACTCCGAGCGGGAGCTCAAGAGCATTTATCCGATCGTCGATAAGATCGAGGCGATGGCGGACGAGTACCACGCTCTGACGGACGAGGAGCTGCGCGCCAAGACGCCGGAATTCAAGGCGCGGCTCGCCAACGGCGAAACGCTCGACGACATTCTGCCCGAAGCCTTCGCCGCCGTGCGCGAGGCCGCGGGCCGCGTGCTCGGGCTTTATCCCTACCGCGTGCAGCTCATCGGCGGCATCGTGCTCCATCAGGGGCGCATCGCCGAGATGAAGACCGGCGAGGGCAAAACGCTCGTCGCCACACTCCCCGCTTACCTCAACGCGCTCACCGGAAACGGCGTGCACATCGTCACGGTCAACGACTACCTTGCCAAGCGCGACAGCGAGTGGATGGGCAAGGTGCACCGCTTTCTCGGTCTGAGCGTGGGCCTGATCGTCCATGACCTCACGAGCGACGAGCGCCGCGCGGCCTACGCCGCCGACATCACCTACGGCACCAACAACGAGATGGGCTTCGACTACCTGCGCGACAACATGGCGCTCTTCTCCTCTGAGCTGGTGCAGCGCGGCCACGCCTTCGCCATCGTGGACGAGGTGGACTCCATCCTCATCGACGAGGCGCGCACGCCGCTCATCATCTCCGGCATCGGGCAGAAGTCCACGGAGATGTACAGCCGCACCGAGGCTCTCGTCGCCCGCTTCCGCAAGAAGGTCATCGCGGAGACGGACGAAAAGGAGGAAGAGGACGTCAACGTCGACGCCGACTACATCGTGGACGAAAAGGCCAAGACCGCGACGCTCACCGCCCGCGGCATCGCCAAGGCCGAGCAGTATTTCGAGATCGAGAACCTCTCCGATCCCGAGAACTCCACCATCGCCCACCACATCAACCAGGCCATCAAGGCGCACGGCACGATGAAGCGCGACATCGACTACGTCGTCAAGGACGGCGAGGTCGTCATCGTCGACGAGTTCACGGGCCGACTGATGTTCGGCCGCCGCTACAGCGAGGGTCTGCATCAGGCCATCGAGGCCAAGGAGCATGTCACCGTCGCCCGCGAGAGCAAGACGCTCGCGACCATCACCTTCCAGAATTACTTCCGCCTTTACAAGAAGCTCTCCGGTATGACCGGTACAGCGCTGACCGAGGAGGAGGAATTCGGCACCATCTACAACCTCGACATCATCGAGATCCCCACCAACCGCCCTATCGCGCGTATCGACGATCCCGACGTGGTGTACAAGACCGAGGCGGCAAAGTACCGCGCGGTCATCGCGCAGGTCAAGGAATGCCACGCCAAGGGCCAGCCCGTTCTGGTCGGCACGGTGTCCATCGAGAAGAACGAGCACCTGTCCTATCTGCTCTCCCGCGAGGGCATCAAGCATAACCTGCTCAACGCGAAGAACCACGAGAAGGAAGCCGAGATCGTCGCGCAGGCTGGTAAGCTCGGCGCGGTGACGGTCGCCACCAACATGGCAGGCCGCGGCACCGATATCATGCTTGGCGGCAACGCCGAATACATGGCCAAGAACGATCTGCGCAAGGCCGGGCTCTCCGACGAGCTGATTGCCGAGGCGACCGGCTACGCCGAGACCGACGATCAGGAGATCCTCGACGCCCGCGCGCTGTTCGCCGAAGCGCTCGCCAGGCACAAGGCCGAGATCGCGGGCGAGGCCGACCGAGTGCGCGAGGCCGGCGGTCTGTTCATCATCGGCACCGAGCGCCACGACTCCCGCCGCATTGACAATCAGCTCCGCGGCCGTGCCGGCCGTCAGGGCGACCCGGGCGAGACGCGCTTCTACCTCTCGCTCGAGGACGATCTGCTGCGCCTGTTCGGCGGCGAGCGCATCACGAACCTCATGGACCGCATGAACCTCGACGAGGACACGCCCATCGAGAACAAGATGCTCTCGAAGTCCATCGAGAACGCACAGACCAGCGTCGAGTCCCGCAACTTCCAGTCCCGTAAGGCGACGCTTGAATACGACGACGTGATGAACAAGCAGCGCGAGATCATCTACGGGCAGCGCAAGCAGGTGCTCGACGGCCGCAACCTCAAGGATACCATCTTCGGCATGATCCGCAGCGGCATTTCCAATCAGGTCACGCTCCACACCGGCGAGCACGGCACGCTCGACGAGGACGGCGTGCGCGAGATCCTCGGCAGCCTCGAGGGTATGTACTTCCCGCGCGGCATGGTCACCGAAACGCCCGCCGAGCTCGCCGCCATGGGCGAGGACGAGCTGACGGAGCTGTTCTTCAACGCCGCCGTCACCACCTACGAGCGCAAGGAGGAGGCCGTCACCTCCCCCATCATGCGCGAGCTTGAGCGCGTGGTGCTGCTGCGCGTGGTCGACGAATACTGGATGGACCATATCGACGCCATGCAGGAGCTGCGTCAGGGCATCCGCCTGCGCGCCTACGCGCAGGTCAACCCCATCGACGCCTACAAGAAGGAATCCCTCGAGATGTTCGAGGAGATGATCTCCGCCATTCAGGACGAGACTGTGCGCCGTATCTTCTCCGCCCGCATCAAGAGCGAGGCCGAGGTCAAGCGCGAGCGCGTGGCCGAGGGCATCGTCGCCACCACCGCGGGCGACGGCAGCGTGAAAAAGCAGCCGCGCAAGGTGCAGAAGATCGGCCGCAACGACCCCTGCCCCTGCGGCAGCGGAAAAAAGTATAAGCAGTGCTGCGGACGGTAACGGACGCAGCCTGCTGATACGCGGCATACGAGCGGTTGCCGCGCCAGCGGCGAGCGAGCTGCCATCCGGCATTTTTTGCGCTGCGCGGCAGCGCGGAAAATAAGCAGTGCTGCGGACGGTAAAAACAAAAGGGGTATTCTCTTTCCGAAAGAGAATACCCCTTTTCGGCACGAAGGCGCGCCGGTCCGGGGGCTCCCGCCTCCGGCAGGACGGTCTGCCGGAGGACGTCACGCAAATAAATCCGCATCGGTCAGGCACACAGGGGGCGCTGAATATGGTCGAGTCAAAAATCTACATTGGGCTGAACGATCTGTCGACGAACACACAGCTCTTTGAAAACGAAAAGTATATCAGGGTGCTTCGTAATGTATGCTATTCCTACAAAGTGCCTTTTTCCTTTCAGGTGCAGGAGGGCGGGTATATTTACGAAAGCGGAGAATACGCCCGGGAGACCAGTCTGGTCCTCACCCTGATCGACGTTGACAAGGCCGTTGTGAAGGATATCGCCAAGGACCTGTGCGCTTTCTTCCATCAGGAGTCCGTTCTGGTCACCGAAAGTCATCTGCAGGCACATTTCGTTCGCGAAACATTGGAATGCGGCGGTGAGGAAACCCTGTGAGGTGATCGGGCAAGTCAGGATCATTGGAGGGTATGAATGAATCAGCAAGGGATTTTCAAAAAGTGGCTTTGGGCCGGAGTGATGGGAATTTTAACCATTCTGCTCTGCCTGATCGTTTCCGATGATTTATTGGGACTGAATTCCCCTCCCGCACGGAGTCAGATGGGGCATTATGTTTTCTGGGTAAGCCTGATCGGTTTGCCGTTGTTATTTTACAAGTTCGTTTCTTGGCGGTATACATTGCTGAATATCCCCCTTTATTTTTTGCTGTACTTTCCTGTCTATGAGCTGTGCGGCCTTAAACATACCCATTTATTTCTCCAAACAAGTGGGTTTATCAGTTTTCCGGTATGGTTCGGAGCAGCATTGGTCACTGCCTGTTTTTGGGGGATACAAAGCCTTGTATATCTGATCTGCCATATCGCTCTTCATTTATTGAAAAAGCAACAATAGCTTTCCATTCACTGCAGCCCCGCCGCGCCGTGCGCGGCAAATTTCCCCGCGCCGCAGGCGCGAAAGGAGGCACCCCATGTCCTTTACCGAGCACAACGTCAACGGCGTGATCTTCGACACCGCCGGCACGCTCTCCGTCGGCGGCGTGCGCCACGCCTTCACCACCCGTCACGGCGGCGTGAGTCCCGCGCCGTTCGACTCGCTCAACCTTGCGAGCAACCGCGGCGACCGTGAGGAGAACATCCTCGAAAATTACCGCCGCCTCGGCGCCGCCGTCGGCTTTGACGCCTCGCGCGCCGTCGGCTGCCGCCAGATCCACTCCGACCTCGTGCGCGTCGCGCGGGAGGAGGACGCCGGCAAGATTCGCTGGGACGAGCGGCCCTACGACGCCGACGCGCTCATCACGAACGTGCCGAACCTGCCGCTCTTTGCCTACGGCACGGACTGCTGCATGATCACGGTCTACGACCCGACCTCGCGCTCCATCGCCGCCATCCACGCCGGCTGGCGCGGCACGGCGAGCGGCATCGTGCTCAAGGCGCTCGTCACGATGATGAGCCTTTACGGCGCGGACCCCTACACGATGCGCGCGGCCATCGGCCCCGCCATCGGCAAGTGCTGCTTTGAGACCGACGGTGACGTGGCGGATGCCTTCCATGAGCTCATGGACCCCGCCGTGGACGAGCGCATCGAGCGCCGCGGCGACAAGTACCACATCGACCTCAAATCCATCAACCGTCTGTGGCTGCTGCGCAGCGGACTGGACCCCTCGCGCATCGACGTACACCCCGACTGCACCAAATGCCGCCCCGATCGCTACTGGTCGCACCGCGGCATGGGCGGCGAGCGCGGCGGCATGGCGGCGGTCATCGTCCTGACGGAGGACGCCCTGTGACGCGGCGGCTGACGGCGCTCGCGCTCGCGCTGGTCCTCGCGCTCTCCCTGACCGGCTGCTGGGAGGCCGAGCCGGAGCCGGACGACTTCTGGGGCGACGAGCTGCCGCCGGAGGAGCAGGAGACATCGCGGCGCGAGCCGGCGCAGATCTCCGACTTCACCCTGCCCTATCTCTCGGGCCAGACCTTTGACCCCGTGACCTGCATCGACGGCGTGCAGCAGACCGTCGGCGCGCTGCTCTACGAGCCGCTCTTCACGCTCGACAATTCCTTTGCGCCGCAGCCGGTGCTGTGCGAGCACAGCAGCTGCGACGCCCAGGCGCTGACGTGGACCTTCGCGCTGCGCAGCGCAGTCTTTTCCGACGGCACAGCCCTCACCGCGAACGACGTGCTCGCGGCCTACCGCCGCGCGGCGGAGTCCGCGCGCTACGGCGCGCGCTTTGCGAATGTCGCCTCGATGAAGGCGCAGGACGCGCATACGCTGATCGTCACGCTGACGCAAGCAAACGGCAGCTTCCCTGCCCTGCTGGACATTCCCATCGTCAAGGCTGGCACGGAGAACGACCTTGTTCCGCTCGGCACCGGCCCCTACGTCTACACAACAGCAGCCGACGGCGCGGCGCTGACCGTAAATCCCCATTGGCAAGGCAGCTCTCTGCCGCTCGAGCGCATCGCGCTTGCCGCGGTCAAGGACAACGACACCGCGCTGAGCCGGTTCGCCTCCCGCAGCGTCCACTTCCTCTGCCTCGATCCGACCGGCACCGGCGCACGGACGGTCGGCGGCGCGGTGGAGTCCACCGACGTGCCGACTGCGGCAATGCAGTACCTCGGCTTCAACCTGAGCCGCACTCCGCTCAACGACGCCGCGGTGCGCCGCGCGATGAGCGGCGTGATCGACCGCGGCACGCTTGTCTCCTCCCTGCTCTCCGGGCACGGCACGGCGGCGCAGCTTCCCATCGCGCCGCAGGACGCGGACTATCCGAAGACATACGAGTACCGCACCACGGCGGAGGAGTACGCCGCCGCGCTGGAGACTGCCGGCGTGACCGCCGCGCGCCCGCGCAGCCTGACGCTGCTGGTGAACGAGGAAAATGCCTTCAAGCGTGCGGTGGCCGAAAGCCTCTGCGCCCAGCTCACGACCGCCGCGCTGACGGTCACAGTGCGCGAATTGCCGTGGGGGGAATACGCCGCCGCGCTGGAGGCCGGCAGCTTCGACCTCTATCTCGGCGAGGTGCGCCTGACCGCCGACTGGGACGCGGGCGTACTGCTCGACGCCGGCGGCGCGCTGAACTACGGCGGCTTTGTGAGCGAACAGCTCTCCGGCCTGAACGACGCCTTCCTGCTCGGCGGGAACGCCTCCGCCGAGCGGTATGTCAAGGGCTTTGCCGAGGAAACGCCCTTTGCGCCGCTGCTCTTCAAGTCCAAAACGGTGCTCACGCCATCCGGTCTCGTGGACGGCATGACCCCAACGGCTTCCGATCCGTTTTACGGCTTTGCGGATTGGCGCTTCCACCTCTCCGGCTCGGAGAGCTGAGCGTTTCTCCCAACAATAAAAAAGCGTTCCGCGACCTGCTTTCGGTCGCGAAACGCTTTTTCAATATACAGGGTCGGTTTCCGGCTCAATACTGGCGCACGACGGCAACGACCTTGCCGAGCACCTCGCACTCCCGTCCGTCGATGAGCTGGTAGTCTGGGTTCGCGGGCAGGAGCCAGATCTCGCCGTTCTGCTTCTTGAAGGTCTTGACCGTGGCCTCGTCCCCGATGAGGGCGACGACGATCTCCCCGTTGTTGGCAGTCTGCTGGCGGCGGACGACGACCAGATCGTCCGGCAAGATGCCGACGCCCAGCATAGATTCGCCGCGCACGCGCAGGGCAAAGAACTCGCCGCTGCGGCTGCCGGTATCAAAGGTCAGGTAATCCTCCACGCACTCCTGCGCAAGGATGGGACTGCCGGCGGCGACGTTGCCGACGATGGGGATGCGGTTCTCGCGCGCGTCCCGCTCCTCCATGAAGTCAACGGCGTTCGACGGCGCCGCAGGGGCGGCGGGCACGGCAGGCACGGCCTGCGCCTCGCCCTTGAGCCGGATGGCGCGTCCCTTGCCGGCATCATGCTCCAGATAGCCCTTTTTCTCCAGATTCAGGATATGGAAATGCGCGGTGGACGGGGACTTGAAATTCAGCTCTGCGCAGATCTCGCGCACAGAGGGCGGATAGCCCCACTTGGTCATGAATTGGGCGATGTAATCATAGACCTTCTGCTGCATTTGGGTCAGTTTTTTCATGGTCCGCTGCCTCCTTATCGGATTCTTTCTTGTATTATAGCACAGCAGCTTCAGGAATGCAACGACCGTTTGAGTGTTTTTTTGGTATTTTTTCTCCCCCGCTCCGCATTGACACCGACGGCGCGGCTATGTAAAATAGGATCAAACTTTTATGTAACGAGGTATTTCTATGTCTGTTTCCTTCCGCGGGACCGAAAACTACGTCGCCTCGCCCGAGCTGATGGGCGCGGTGGACATCGCTGTGGCGCTGCAAAAGCCGCTGCTCATCAAGGGCGAGCCCGGCACGGGCAAGACCATGCTGGCGCAGGCCGTTGCCGACGCGCTGGGCAAGAAGCTCATCATCTGGAACGTGAAATCCACCACCAAGGCGCAGGACGGTCTGTACGTCTACGACGTCGTCCAGCGTCTCTACGACAGCCAGTTCGGCTCCGCCGGCGTGGACGACATCGCAAAATACATCAAGCTCGGCAAGCTCGGCGAGGCATTCTCCTCCGACGAGCAGGTGGTGCTGCTCATCGACGAGGTGGACAAGGCCGATCTTGAGTTCCCCAACGACCTCCTCTGGGAGCTGGACAAGATGGAGTTCTACATTCCCGAAACAAAGGAAACGGTCAAGGCAAAGCAGCGCCCCATCGTCATCATCACGTCCAACGCGGAAAAGGAGCTGCCCGACGCCTTCCTGCGCCGCTGCATCTTCCACTACATCGCCTTCCCCACGCAGGAGCAGATGGAGAAGATCATCCGCGTCCACTTTGACAAGCTCGACGAAACGCTGCTCGCACAGGCGATGCAGGCCTTCTATTGGCTGCGCTCGATCGACAGCATCGAGAAAAAGCCCTCCACGAGCGAGCTGGTCGACTGGCTCCGCGCGCTCGAGCTCGGCGGCGTCGATCCCGCGCGCATCGCAAAGGACATTCCCTTTGCCGGCGTACTGCTCAAAAAGGACAAGGACATCACGGCGATGCAGCGCCGGATGCGGTAAACCCATGTTTGTCGGATTTTTCTACCTTTTGCGCCAGCGCGGCTTTGGCGTTTCGCTCAACGAGTGGATGACGCTCATGGAGGGGCTGCTGCTTGGCCTGCACCGCTCGACGCTGACGGGCTTTTACGACCTCTGCCGCGCCGTGCTCGTCAAGAGCGAGGCGGACTATGACAAGTTTGACGCCGCGTTTTTGGAGTATTTCAAGGACGTGCCCTTCCCCGAGGAGCTGCTGCCGGACGAGTTGATGGACTGGCTCAACCACCCGAAAAACGCGCTTGAGGAGTTCCGCGCCTTTCTGCGCGAGCAGGGCTATGCGGAAAAGAGCATCGACGAGATTCTCAAGATGTTTGAAGAACGCCTCCGCGAGCAGACCGAGGAGCACAACGGCGGCTCGTACTGGATCGGCACGGGCGGCTACTCCAACTTCGGCAACGCTGGCCACAGCCCGCAGGGCATCCGCGTCGGCGGCGAGAGCGTTTACCGCCGCGCCTTTCAGGTCGCGGGAGAGCGAAAGTACCGCGATTTCCGCCGCGACAATACGCTCGACATCCGCCAGTTCCAGATGGCTTTCCGCCTGCTGCGGCAGTATTCCGACCAGTCGCTCGGCGACAAGACGGAGTTCGACGTGGATGGCACCATCCGCGACACCTGCGACAACGCGGGCACGCTCAAGGTGCGCTACAAGCGCCCGCGGCGCAACACCGTCAAGGTGCTGATGCTGATGGACTCGGGCGGCTCGATGAGCTACTACTCTCAGCTCTGCTCGATGCTCTTCCAGGCGGCGCGGCAGTCCAACCACTTCAAGGAGCTGCACGTCTACTACTTCCACAACTGCGTCTACTCGCGCGTCTACACCGACCCGCGGATGTACCGCGAGCACGGCGTTTCGACCGAGTGGCTGCTGAAGAATTTCGGCAGCGAGTACAAAGTCATTTTCGTCGGCGACGCGCTGATGGATATGTACGAGCTGACGGAAAAGCGTTACGACTATTTCGCCGGCAGCGGCTCGCTCTCCGGCATGGACTGGCTCAAGCGCTTCAAAGAACAGTACGACCATCTCATCTGGCTCAATCCCGAGGAGCCGCCGCGCTACGGCGGCTATTGGGGTCAGAGCTACGGCCACATCGCGCGGCTCATTGATATGTACCCGCTGAGCGTGGATGGGCTCGAGCGCGGCATGAAAAAGCTGCTGGTGAGCAAATAGCACCGCAAAAGGGACCGTTCTCCTCCACAGAGAACGGTCCCTTCAGTCTATTTGGGGCAGCGGGGCCTGACCGCGGGGCTTTTCCGTCCCATCCGTCCTCCGCCGGAAGCGGGCCGGGCGATCACCCGTGATAGTCGCCGGTCGCGGAATCGACCGTGACAAAGGGAACGATCTCGCCGTCGATCTCTACATAGACCTGATAAACGCCGTCGCCCAGATCCTCATAGTGATGCGGCGTGACACCGTAATTTTCCAGCAGGCTTTTTTCAAACCCGGCCACGTCCCACGCAGCGTCATCGCCGCTGTCGGCATCCCGCAGCCCCGCCGAGCGCATGATGGCTTCCACGGGCTCGACCGGCTCGCTGCCCCAGGTGATCTCCACCTCCGCGCACCCGGCGTCGTCCAGCAGCTCCCGTGCTTCATCGGTCAGCAGCTTTTGATAGGCATCGTCCACCAGCTCCAGCTTCTGCAAACACTCGGTCCGGCCCTCGTTCTTTGCGCTCAGCCATACGGAGGCGGCAGTGCCGATCTCATCCGTGTCAAGGCCCGTATTCACGCCCCAGTCCAGCAGCTTGGCTGCGGCCTGCACGGCCAGCAGCGAGGAACCTGCCGTTCCGACCGCAACGTCCGCGTCGATCTCGTCCAGAATGGGGAGCGTCAGCGCCTGCGGCGCATCGGTCGGCGCGCCGGAGCCGTCGGACTCCGCCGGGGCGTCCGTTTCAGAAGGGACACCGCTGTTTGGCTCTGCCGGTGCGGCGCAGCCCGCCATACATACGGCGAGCAGCAGTATGGCCGCAAGCAGCCGTGTTGTCATGATTTTCTTGTGGTTTTTCATCGCATAAATCCTCCGGATCATTTCTGTTTTTCGTTCGTCCCTTTTCCCTGTGTTACCGCAACAAACCAAATGCACCCTACCCTGCTCCTCCGGCTCTCAGGCTGTCGATCGTTTCCTGTAAGCGCTGCAAAAACCGCCCGGCGTGCGCGCCGTCCATCTGCGTGTGATGAAACTGGAACGAGAGCTTCAGCATCGTTTTGAAAAGGCCCTTGCGGTACTTGCCCCAAATGAGAAAGGGGTTGTTGAAAATGCCGCTGTTCATGCCCACGGCCCCGTCGAGCTCCGTATCCACGATGGCCGAGGTGCCGATGACCATGCAGTCCGTTAAGTCGTGGTTTTCGCAGTGCTCCGCCGCCGCCCGGGTCGTCGCCCTCGGGTCAACGGCGGTCGGCTTCATTCGGCACGCTCCAGGGCGGCAATATCCCCCGACTGAATAGCGGGGAGATTGCGCCGTATCTTCTCCTCGTCCCAGTCCCACCAGCGCAGAGCCTCCAGCCTCTCGATCACCGCATCGTCAAAGCGCTTGCGGATGGGCTTGGCCGGAATGCCGCCCACAATGGTATAGGGCGGCACGTCCTTTGTCACCACAGCGCGGCTGCCGACGATGGCGCCGTCGCCAATGGTCACACCCGCGAGGACAACGGCCTCGTAACCGATCCAGACGTCATTCCCCACCACGATGTCGCCGTGATTGTCCCACGCTTTGGCGATGGAGTCCGCATCGGTTGGAAGGCCCCACTCCTCAAAGAAGATGGGAAAGGGATAGGTGGACAGACTGCCGAGGGTGTGGTTGGCGGCGTTGAAGAGGAACCTTGCACCGCAGGCGATGGAGCAGAATTTGCCGATGGTCAGTCGGTCATGGTTGCATTCGGGGTAGTGGTACAGCACGTTATTGCGCTGGAAATCGCGCGGGTCGTTTGCAAAATCGTCGTAGATGGTATAGTCGCCCACGGTAATGGCGGGGTCGTTGACCACATTCCTCAGGTACACCGTGCTGTGTCCCTGAGAACGGGGGTAGATCTTCCAATTTGGGATCATGATTTTTCCTCCTGATCGTTTTGTGTTTCTCCGGCGTTCTCTTCCCGGAACAGGTGAATACCCAGGGCTGCGTTGAAGCCTGTGGCGGCGAACACGCTGAAGCGCTCCACAACGCCGAAGTATTGCGGCGGGACCAGCTTCATGCCCACCGCGCCCACGAGCATCATGTCGAGGGCGATGGCCGCGCACACACCGTAGGAGCGGCAGGCTTTGCTTTTTGCTCCCGCCGTGATGATGACCGTCAGCGATACGATGGACAGCAGCACCACCAAAGCGGTGACGGCCATGTGCATGACATCCTGAAACGCGCCCGCGTAGCCGCTGTCCGAGAGCGGGAACACCCGGTAGCCGATGGCGGAGACCCACTCCATGACGGCGAACAGATAGACTCCCACGCGCAGCAGGCGCGTCTTTTGCCCCTGGATGCCGATGCACACCACCGTCGTGCAGACGACCTCGCAGGCGTTGTAAAGGGCGCTGAGCTGGTTCCACAGCGCCAGCGACGGCGCGTTGGCGGCACTCAGGTCGCTGACCGCCTGCGCCATCCAGTCGTAGCCCGGATAGGCCAGCGGCGCGAACGCCACCGCCGCGGCGTAGGAAAGAAAGCTGACGACCCCGAGCAGTCCCAGCTTCTGAACAAGTGACTTTTTCATGGCTTTCCTCTTTTCAAAAAATACTGTGCATGACCGCATACGCCGCGGTCATGCACGGCGTTCCGCTTTCCTTTGAACATACCATGGGGAAAGCGCGGTCATGAGAGCAGCCTGTAAATGCCTGTTCACAGGCTTTGCTTTTCTCAAAACTGCGGTATCTCACCGTCCAACTGCGCCGCCTTTTCCAGCAGCGGCCCTTTCACGCTCATGGTAAAAGCGATGTCGCTGCTGCGGACAGACAGGAGCCGCATCTCCGGCTTCAGATGCAGAAAAGCCATCATTTCTTCGGACAGTGTAATTTCACCAGACGCTGAAATGGCTGTCCAGCAGTACGAACGTCCCTTGTAGGGAAGAAAAGTACCGTCAGGAACTTTATAATGCAAAAGCGTTGGCGTTTCGGTCAGGATATGTCCCAGCTTCGACGACAGGAGCAATCCCTGACGCGTCACACAGAAGCCGCCGGTCATTTTGCTTCCGGTAAACAGATAGACCTTTCCTTCCGAAGCAATGCGGTATTCTTCCGCCGCCTGCGGCGGTAGCCTCGCCCATCCATCGGGTCGAATCACCGACTCTCCGAAAACAAATTTTCCGCCCTTGTTCATCTGCGGCATAAAAACATGACCTTTTCGCTTCAGAGAATGATCCGTGCGATCTCCATCGTCACGATCTTCAGCACCGCGCCGCCGGACATGACATAGAACCATATCTCGCGCGCACGCTGCGTTTTGGCGATGGGCGCGGCGATGGCAGCAATGATGATCAACAGCGCGCCGGCGCAGCCGACGATGGTGGGAATGCTGATCAGTGGGAACAGTCCCGGCGCGCAGCTGCCGTCGATGGCGTGCTGAATCGTCTTATCCAAGCCGTCCCGCGCCGCCGCAAAGCAGCAGGCCACAAGACCGAAGGTCAGCAGCAGTGCGCTCCTGCGCCCCCAATACTGGATATTGTCCCGGTTATAGATCGAATACCCGACAAAGCCCAGCAGGGCAAGGAGTATCAGCGTCGTGGCCGCGGTCACGGCATTTCCGAAATAGAGCTTCATCGCTCACCGTTTCCTTTCTCAATATGAAATAACGACCAGCCGGCACGCCTCGCAGCAGCACGCCTCCATGCTGGTCCGCCCGCCGACCTTCAGCTCTGTGAGCTTTACAAAGCCGTCGGCGTTTTTGGCATTTTCAAAGGAGTCCGGCACCTCGTCGGCAAAGCTGAAGGCACCGTCCTTGCTGCCGAACAAATAGCCTTTTCTCATTTCTTTTCCGCATTTCGGACACATCATGGTAAGCTCCTGCCTTTCCTATTTCCGCGCGCTGTACCAGTCCAGCACGGCGCGCACCCGATAGCGTCTGGCCGCGGCGGCATAGCCCTTGATGGAGCCCGCCATGATCCAGCCCAGATAGATGACCTCCGCGCCGGTGGAGACGGCGCTCTTCGCCTCGGCGAGGGAATAGGCCGGAAGTCCGGTCGCGCAGGGCAGCAGCTCGGCATACCGCGCCGTGCTGCCGGTGTTGGTGGTGTAAATGATCGCGTTCATAAAATCGTCCTTTCCAAATCAAAGCGCGGTGCGGACCATCGGTGTCGTGGTCAGCACCGCGTCTCTGCGCCTGGCTGATCTGCCCTTTTGCTCAGGATACCCTTGTGCGGATGCCTCTCGCCCACCGGCCTTTCGGACAGGAGCGAAAAACGGCTTTAACGGCCGAAGCCGACCCGGTCGATGAAGCGCTCAACATGGGCGTCCAGCAAAGGGGCTACGGTCTCTTTGTTCTCCGCGCCGTCGTAAATGCTGTAGAGCAAATACATGGGACCGTAAAACTCCAGCGCCAGCTGCATGGCGGCCTCGTCGGAGTCCGTCAGCCTGCGGAAGATCGCCGCCATGTACTCCAAGGGCCCGCCGGCCAGATAGTCGTGATGGAGCTGCGTCAGCTTGGGATCGCGGTATTGCTCCAGCGTCAGCATTTTGCGGAAGTTCGTGGAAAACGGCTCTCTTGTCCAATGGTCGAACTGCGCCCGGCTGTAGGCGCGGATCTTTTCGGCGGGCGTGTGCAGATAGGCTTCCGCAAAGCCATCCGGCGCCGTCTCCAGCATTTCATACGCCTCGGCGCGCTCCTTATCCATCTGATCCATGCGCTCCACGATACGCTTCAGTATCTCCTGCTTTCCGGCATAGTGCTTATACAGGGCGGCCTTGGTGATCCCCAGCCGCGCTGCAATATCATTCATAGATGTTCCAAGGTAGCCGTTCTGCGCAAACAGCTCCAGCGCCGTTTCCAAGATTCGTTCTTTCGTACCCTCAGCCATGATTTTCCTCCTCATCATAGTAACCAATCGGTAACTTATAGTATAGTTACCGATTGGTTACTTGGCAAGACCTGTTTGAACATTTTTGGGAGCGTAGCGCACAACAAACGTCAGCGGAAGGATTGAATCGACACGGTGAGATGTGCCGCGCCGAAAATCACCATGATGATCGCAGCCGGAAGATTATGCAGCCAGATGGCGGCGCATAGATAATACAGCACGGGAAACACCGCCAGCGGCATCGGGACAAAGAGGAACGAACAGCTCAGCAGTGCGATCTCCCGTCCGCCCATAAAATAGCGGAGCCACACGGCGTAATACAGTACCAGGAAAACTGCCGCAAGGGAAAAGCAAACGCTCCGGAAGCTGAGATTTTCCCGGCTTACAAGCAGCGTAACCGCAAACAGATAGGCGATGCGGCTGATTTGTTCGACGATCTCAACCCAATGCGTGACCGCCGCGGTCTGTTCCGCTTTTCCGGCTGGTGGAAACATGACATAGGCAATGTTGATCAGCATGGGCAGCGCAAAGATCACAAGCCCGATCCATGAAAAGGACACTTTCAGATTCACAAAACAACACCGGCTTTCACGGCAAATTCGGGAAGCTTCGCAGGCTTTCCGTAAATGGCGGTCAGGGCTCGGAACTCCCGACGGAACGCCTCACGCAACTCTGTTTCCGTCAAGTGCAGGTGATCCGTATTGGCAAGAATTGCCAGACCGTAGGTAAAGTAGGTCATGTCCTGATGAAAGCGCCGCGCGACCTCCTCGCTGTAGCCGAATTCCTCGACGATGACCGCGATAATCTCCGGCAGCAGGACGTCGTTCTGATATGGGCCAAGCTGCTTCCCCTCCAGATAGAGCCAGCGGAACAGCTGCTTTTCCTCGGCGGCGAATTTGACGAAACCCATGCCGTAACTGCTGTAGCGGCTGTCGCTGCCCTCATGGGCGCGCAGAGAATCCCGCACACGCTGCGTGTGCAGTTCGATTGCACGTTCCGTCAACGCGGCTTTCAGCTCGTCCATGTTCTTGAACGAGAAGTAGATCGGTTGCGTGGAGCAGCCCAGTTTTTTGGCCACGCTGCGGGCATTGATGGCGGAAAAGCCGTCGTCACGCAATACCGCCACCGCAGCGTCGATGATTTGTTCCCTTGAAGCTTTTCTGACTGCCGGCATAAGCACTATCTCCATATAATAACTATATATTATACATAACATCTTGTTATTATATAACGCTGAAATTTTTTGTCAAGGAAATCCTTTGGGAAAGCTGTGAAAAAGTCAAGCCCTCCCGATTGGGAGGGCTTGCTGCGGTTATGCCTTTACTTGCTGAACTTGGTGAAGAGCATGACGATCAGCGTGATGAGCGCCATGACGGCGAAGATGCCGAGCATCCCCTGCCACAGGATCGTGAGAGCGGCTTCGAGAGCTGTCATATTCCCTTCCTCCTTACTTCAAGAGCTGCGGCACGAGGTTCAGGATCATGCCGCCCGCGAGGACGCTTGCGATCTGCCCGGCGACGTTCGCGCCCACCGCGTGCATCAGCAGATGGTTCTGCGGATCGGCCTCAAGCCCCATCTTCTGGATGACGCGCGCGGACATCGGAAACGCCGAAATGCCTGCCGCGCCGACCATCGGATTGATCTTGGCCTTGCTGAACAGGTTGAGGAGCTTCGCGAACATCACGCCCGCGATGGAGTCGAACACGAACGCCACAAGACCAAGGCCCATGATGATGAGCGTGTTCCGGCTCACAAACTGGTCGGCGCGCATGGAGAACGAGATCGTGATGCCGAGCAGCAGCGTGATGAGGTTCGCCAGCGTGTTCTGCGCGGTCTCGGAGAGACGGTCAAGGCAGCCGCACTCGCGCAGGAGGTTACCGAACATCAGGAAGCCAACGAGCGAGACGGACATCGGCGCGATGAAGCCCGCGATGATGGTCACGAGGATCGGGAAGCAGATGCGCAGCGTGCGCGAAACGTTCTTGGGGTTGTAGGGCATCCGGATGCGGCGCTCTTTTTTCGTCGTCACGAGCTTGATGGCGAAGGGCTGGATGATCGGCACAAGCGCCATGTAAGAGTACGCCGCGACGGCGATGGGGCCGACGTAGCTCGAGTGCAGCACCTGCGAGACGAGGATGGAGGTCGGGCCGTCCGCCGCGCCGATGATGCCGATGGAGGCGGCGTCCGCGAGGTCAAAGCCGAGCAGCACGGCGGCGACCATGGTGAAGAAGATGCCGAACTGCGCCGCCGCGCCGAAGAGCAGCATCTTGGGATTTGAGAGCAGCGGGCCGAAGTCGATCATCGCGCCGATGCCGATGAACAGCAGCAGCGGCAGCGCTTCGCTGGCCTCGATGGTGGTCTCGAAGAGCCACTGGATGATGCCCTGGCTCTCGCCGATGCCCTCGACCATCTGGTTGAGGACGCCGGAGCTCGGCAGGTTGACGAGGATGGCGCCGAAGCCCATCGGCAGCAGCAGCGCGGGCTCGTAGTCCTTTTGGATGGCGAGGTAGATGAGCGCGAAGCCCACAAGGTACATCACGCCTTGCTGCCACGTTACGGCTCGAAAGCCGTCAAGCAGAAAGCTCATAACAATAACACACTCCTACGTTCAAATTCGGGAAAAAGAAAAAGACCTCTACCGTCGGCAAGCCAAGCTCCCTTCGGTAAAAGTCTTGCCATTTCATGGGCGGACCGGAGGCAAAGTCCCGTGATGACGATCCGTCCAACGCCCTGCGGCGCCGGCTACTCCCTTATTACTGTCGGTATCATAGCACACAAAGCACACCGTGTCAAATCAATTATTGCCGTTCCGTAAACTTTTTTGCACCCTCTTTACTATTTAGGCGAAATCATATAGAATAAAAACAATTTTGATAGAAAGTGTGATGGATCTTGCAGAATTTCATTTATAAGCTTCGCTGCGCGATGGCGCGCTTCATGTACGGTCGAAACGGCGCCGACCAGCTCTGCTGGGCCTTGTTTATCGCTGAGCTGGTGCTCAGCCTGCTGCCCGCCTTGGTGCCGGGGCGGGCATTTGCCGCCTTTATCCACTATACCACGCTCTTTTTGTGCGTATATCTGCTGTTCCGTATGTTCTCGCGCAACCTCGAAAAGCGCCGTGCGGAAAACGCAAAATTCATGCAGTGGTGGGGGCCGAAGCAGAGCGCCCTGCGCGGAGCGAAGGCCCGCCGCGCCGACAAGGAACACAAGTATGTGAAGTGCTCCTGCGGCGCCTATTGCCGTGTGCCGCGCAGCGTCGGAATGGTCGAATTGACCTGTCCGAAGTGCGGAAAAAAGCGGATCGTGAAAACCTGAAAATGAGTCCTTTTGAAAAAAGCGCCGAAGGGCGCTTTTTTTGTACACTTTGACGATCCGTTTTGTTCAAAACCGCCCATGTCTACCCGATGTCTACCCGCCGAAACGCCTGGGGCGCAAGGGCTTGCGGGTTTTCCGAGAGGGTCGCCGTCTACCCTTCCGTCTACCCATTTTTTCACGCCGATCCCCGAAACGCCTGCCATTGCTGCGAAAATTTTTGAAATTTCCCCAAATGTATGGGGGTACGATATGATACTCTATCAGCGAGGAAAAAACTGAGATAGGAGTATGCACTATGAAATACGTAGTAAAAATGGACTATTGCACGATGGCTTTCACTTCTGGTACTTGCTCGCTTCAAGCTCTTTCTAATTGCTTGGCTGGTGATACTGATTTGCATTGGGGGCAGATTTATAATTCGGAAAAGAGTCCATATCATTCTCCTCTCGGCCTTTTGTTTCAAGCCGCCCCGCCGAGGGCGGCCGATGGTGTATGATTCAGTTTTTCGTGTAAAATTCCGAGGTTTCCGCCGGTTTTATGATTTTTTCTTACGGCGAAAATATCTCGAATCACTTGTAAGAGTGATTCGCCCGTTTGGTGTCCATATGTGTGCAACGAAGGCAAAAAAATTTTCCGGCTTGACATTTTCGCCCGCCGGATTATAATGAAGATAGAAAGGGACGTTGCTGTATCGGCAGTTAGCCCTCAGAGATCAAAATAGAATGTCTATGTTGACCGCTCGGGTGCCAGCCGGGCGGTCAACACGCTTTTGGGGCTATGTAGATCATGATCGCAAGGATCACGATGAAGCATATCGCGAAACGCAGGGCTCGCGCCCGGCGCCCGTTTCCCATCTGCATCACCCCCTTTCGCAAGGGAGTGGCTAACCGCCGCAATACAACAGCGTCCTTGAGACGATTGTACCATACCACGCACAAAAGTCAAGCCCTCCCGGCCGGGAGGGCTTGCTGCGTATTCCGGTTCTTAGAACTCCGCGTTGCCGACGGTACGGGGATGCAGCTCCACGTCGCGGATGTTGCCCACGCCCGTGAGGTACATCACCATGCGCTCGAAGCCGAGGCCGAAGCCCGCGTGGCGGCAGGAGCCGTAGCGGCGCAGGTCGCAGTACCACCAGTAGTCGGCGGGATTCATGCCAAGCTCCTTGATGCGGCTCTCGAGCACGTCGAGACGCTCCTCGCGCTGGCTGCCGCCGATGATCTCGCCGATGCCGGGCACAAGGCAGTCCGCCGCGGCGACGGTTTTGCCGTCGTCGTTCAGGCGCATATAGAACGCCTTGATCTCCTTGGGATAATCGGCGACGAACACGGGGCGCTTGAAGATCTGCTCGGTGAGGAAACGCTCGTGCTCGGTCTGGAGATCAGTGCCCCAGTCGACCTTGTAGTCGAACTGGTCGTTGTGCTGCTTGAGCAGCTCCACCGCGTCGGTGTAGGTGATGCGGCCGAAGTCGCTGCTGGCGACATGCTGCAAACGCTCGATGAGTCCCTTATCGACGAAGCTGTTGAAGAACGCGAGGTCGTCGGGGCAGCGCTCCATGACGGCGGTGATGATATATTTCACCATCGCCTCCATGACCTCGAGGTCGCCGTCGAGGTCGCAGAACGCCATCTCCGGCTCGATCATCCAGAACTCGGCGGCGTGGCGCGCGGTGTTGGAGTTTTCGGCGCGGAAGGTGGGGCCGAAGGTGTAAACGTCGCCGAATGCCATGGCGAAGTTCTCGGCGTTGAGCTGGCCGGAGACGGTCAGGCTGGTCTTCTTGCCGAAGAAATCCTGAGAATAATCGACTTTGCCGTCCTCGGTCTTGGGGACGTTTTCAAGATCGAGCGTCGTGACCTGGAACATCTCGCCCGCGCCCTCGCAGTCGGAGCCGGTGATGATGGGGGTGTTGACGTAGGTGAAGCCGCGGCTCTGGAAGAACTCATGCACCGCGAAGGCCGCAGCGGAGCGCACGCGGAAGGTCGCGTTGAAGAGGTTCGTGCGCGGGCGGAGATGCTGGATGGTGCGCAGGAACTCTACGCTGTGGCGCTTCTTCTGCAGGGGATAGTCCGGCGTGGACGGGCCCTCGACCGCGATCTCGGTCGCCTTGAGCTCAAGCGGCTGCTTGGCCTCGGGCGTGAGCACGACCTCGCCGATGACGATGAGCGCCGCGCCGACGTTCTGGGCGGCGATCTCCTTATAGTTGGCGAGAATGTTCGCGTCCATGACGACCTGCAGGTTGCGGAAGCAGGAGCCGTCGTTGAGCTCGATGAAGCCGAAGGTCTTGAGGTCGCGGATGGTCTTGGCCCAGCCGCCGACGGTCACGGTCATGCCGCCGTAGCGCTCGGCGTCAGCGTAGATCGCTGCGATTTTCGTAATGTCTACCATGTTGATCACCTGTTATATCAAAGATTTTTTCTTAGAGAAACGTGCTGTCAAAGCCGCAGGGCATCAGCTCGCGGAGCGTCATCCGCTTTGCCTCGCGTGCGCGGTTGAGGCAGATGACCTCCATATCGGGGGAAAACTCATAAAGGAACTGGCGGCACGCGCCGCAGGGATAGCAGAAATCCTTGCTGTTGCCGGCGATGACGATGCGGCAGAATTTGGAATGTCCCTCGCTGATCGCCTTGACGGCGGCGGTGCGCTCGGCGCAGATGGTGAGGCCAAAGCTCGAATTTTCGATGTTGCAGCCGGTATATACCGTACCGTCCTCGCATTCCAGCGCCGCGCCGACGGGGAAGTGAGAATAGGGGATATACGCGCGGTCGAGCATTTCGATCGCCTTTTGCATCAGCTCATGTTCGCTCATTCGTTCCTCCTTACCAGTCCACGCCGAGGTCGGGACGGACCGAAAGGTCGATGATGTCCTCGGCGTTGTAGAATTGCAGATAGCGGCTGCGGGAGTGGCGCAGCGTCGTGCCGTCCGGATGCAGACGGTCGCAGATGACGGCGGAGATGTCCGGCTTGATGTAGCTGAACGAATTGACGCCGACGCTCGCGAAGATGCGGAAGCCCTGACTTTGCAAGTATTGGAAGCGCTCGCCGGTCTTGTGCCAGTCGTCGCCGTCGGGACGCCCGCCGTGCGGGTAGAAGAGCACGTTGGTGGGTCCGACCAGACTGCCGACCTCGTCCGCCCAGCGCTCGGTGTCGTTGATGACGGTCTGCAGCGGCTTGTCCGCCAGACGGATGTGGCCCCAGGTGTGACTGCCGAAGGTCCAGCCGGTCTCCTTGAGCCGCGCGATCACGGGCTTGACCGCTTCAATCTCCGCCGCGCGGTTGGCCTCGAACGCTGCGCGCTCGGGGCTGTCCTTGGCGATGTCACGATCATCCTGCGTGCGGTAGCCGAGGATGCCGTAGTAGCCGGTCAGTGAGAAAATGGCCTTCGCGCCGTTGAGCGAGAAGTCGGGGTGCTCGTAAACGAACTCGTCGAGCATCGTGGTGGCGTCGCCCTCCTTGGTCAGGAAGGTCTCCTTCGTGTAGGGATCGGTGCACTCGGCCCAGATCTCACCGTCCTCGCCGACCACGAGCTTGCTCGTGAAGCCCTGCTCGAGCATATAGGGGTAGTAGTTCACATCGTCAAAGCTGATAATGAGCGGCTTTTTGCCCTCGGGCAGCTTGAGCGTGTTGCGCACCATGTGCGTGCCGCTCTCGTCCGTGACCTCGCTCCAAACATCCTCGATGGCGACAAGAATGTAGCCCTTTTCATACACGGACTGTAAGATCTTCGCGTACTCGTCCGCGGTCACCATCCAGTCATCGAGACCGTAGCGTTCGCTCTGGCTCGCGCCGCAGTCATGAAATGCCCACTGGGGATAGGCGATGACGGGATGGAAGAAAAGGTGCTCCACGATCTGGTCGGGGCCCCAGGACTGTGTGAGCTGGTCCTCGCTCCAATAGGTCCTGACCGCCTCGTAGGGATCGACGTAGGGCTCCGGCTCGGGCGTCACATCGGGCGTTTCGCCGCCCTGCTCCGATGGATTTTCGGGGACCTCCGGAGCGTCGCCGCCCGGGTCCTTTTTGCCGCAACCGGGCAGCAGCGTCAAGATCAGCATTGCCGCAAGCAGCAACGCAAGCATTCGTTTCATGGCGTTTCCTCCTCGAGAGATACTGTAAATTGCAGTATACCACGCCCGCGACAAAAAGGCTATAGAAATCTGAAAAGTTTCATGGCTTCTTCAAAAACTGCATTTTTCTCCGTTTTGCACAAACGGTTTTTGAACAAAACAAGGATGTCTACCCGATGTCTACCCGCCGAAACGCCTGGGGCGCAAGGGCTTGCGGGTTTTCCGAGAGGGTCGCCGTCTACCCTTCCGTCTACCCATTTTTTCACGCCGATCCCCGAAACGCCTGCCATTGCTGCGAAAATTTTTGAAATTTCCCCAAATGTATGGGGGTACGATATGATACTCTATCAGCGAGGAAAAAACTGAGATAGGAGTATGCACTATGAAATACGTAGTAAAAATGGACTATTGCACGATGGCTTTCACTTCTGGTACTTGCTCGCTTCAAGCTCTTTCTAATTGCTTGGCTGGTGATACTGATTTGCATTGGGGGCAGATTTATAATTCGGAAAAGAGTCCATATCATTCTCCTCTCGGCCTTTTGTTTCAAGCCGCCCCGCCGAGGGCGGCCGATGGTGTATGATTCAGTTTTTCGTGTAAAATTCCGAGGTTTCCGCCGGTTTTATGATTTTTTCTTACGGCGAAAATATCTCGAATCACTTGTAAGAGTGATTCGCCCGTTTGGTGTCCATATGTGTGCAACGAAGGCAAAAAAATTTTCCGGCTTGACATTTTCGCCCGCCGGATTATAATGAAGATAGAAAGGGACGTTGCTGTATCGGCAGTTAGCCCTCAGAGATCAAAATAGAATGTCTATGTTGACCGCTCGGGTGCCAGCCGGGCGGTCAACACGCTTTTGGGGCTATGTAGATCATGATCGCAAGGATCACGATGAAGCATATCGCGAAACGCAGGGCTCGCGCCCGGCGCCCGTTTCCCATCTGCATCACCCCCTTTCGCAAGGGAGTGGCTAACCGCCGCAATACAACAGCGTCCTTGAGACGATTGTACCATATCACGCACAAAAGTCAAGCCCTCCCGGCCGGGAGGGCTTGCTGCGTTTACAGGCTGATCGCGCCGTCGGCGCTTTGCGCATCCGCGAGCAGGGGCGCGCACTCGGACAGAAAGCGCTCGACCTGCTGCGCGCAGCGGCCGGTGTAGAGCGCGGGGTCCATGACGGCGTCGAGCTCCGCGCGGGTCATGCCGAAGGCGGGATCGGCGGCGAGACGGTCGAGCAGGTCGCAGCGTTCGCCCTCCTTCATGCGTGCGGTCGCGGCCATGGAATGCTGCCGGATGCGCTCGTGCAGCTCCTGCCGGTCGCCGCCGCGCTTGACGGCCTCCATCATGATGTTCTCGGTGGCGAGGAAGGGCAGGTATTCGCGGATGGTGCGGTCAACGATCTTCTTGTTGACGTGCAGACCGTTGGTGACATTCTGGCACAGGCGCAGCACGGCGTCCGCGCAGAGGAAGCCCTCGGGCAGGGCAATGCGGCGGTTGGCGGAGTCGTCGAGCGTGCGCTCGAGCCACTGGACGCTCGCGGTCATGGGGGCGTTGGCGGCGTCGGCCATCAGATAGCGGCTGAGTGAGCAGATGCGCTCACAGCGCATGGGATTGCGCTTGTAGGCCATGGCAGACGAGCCGATCTGGTTTTTCTCGAACGGCTCCTCGACCTGCCGGTCGTGCTGAAGCAGACGGATGTCGTTCGCCATGCGGTAGGCGCTCTGCGCGAGGGAGGAGAGGACGTTCAGGATGCGGCTGTCGGTCTTGCGCGGGTAGGTCTGGCCGCAGACGGAGAAGCAGCGGTCGAAGCCGAACTCTGCAGCGATGCGGCGGTTCATCTCGTCGATCTTCGCGCCGTCGCCGTCAAAGAGGTCCATGAAGCTGGCCTCGGTGCCGGTCGTGCCGCGGCAGCCGAGGAATTTCAGCGTGGCGAGAATGTGGTCGAGCTCCTCAAGATCGCTGAGAAAATCCTGCATCCAGAGCGCTGCGCGCTTGCCGACGGTCACAGGCTGTGCGGGCTGATAGTGCGTGTAGCCGAGGGTAGGCACGGCGGCGTATTCGCGAGCAAACGCGGCGAGATTTGCCAGCACGCCGAGCAGCTCGCCGCGCAGATAGCGCAGGCCGTCGCGGTAGAGAATGAGATCGGCGTTGTCGGTGACGTAGCAGCTCGTCGCACCAAGGTGGATGATGCCGGCGGCGGACGGCGCGGCCTTGCCGTAGGCGTAGACGTGCGCCATCACATCGTGGCGCACCTCGCGCTCGCGCTGCTCGGCCACGGCGTAGTCAATGTCGGTGATGTGCGCTTCCAGCTCCGCGACCTGCCCGGCGGTGATGGGCAGCCCCAGCTCGTGCTCCGCGCGGGCAAGCGCGGTCCACAGCCGCCGCCATGTCTGAAAGCGCATATCGGCGGAGAACAGGTGCAGCATATACGGCGACGCGTAGCGCGACGACAGGGGTGATTCGTAAACATCTTTGCTCATGGCTCGTTCCTCTTTTCTGATTTACTTTATTGTACCGAAAAATCCGCGGCTTGTCCACCCGAAAGAAAATGGAACGGCGCTGCCGTTCCATTTTTCTTATCGGAGAATGAGGCTTTCTCTTTCCGCGCCGACGGAGACATAGCCGATGGGACAGCCGATGGCCTTTTCCACATATTCGACGTAGCTCCGCGCGGCCTCGGGCAGATCCTCCCAGCGGCGGGCGCCGGAGATGTCGCACTGCCAGCCGGGCATATACTCCATGACGGGCTTGGCGCGGTCAAGAAGGACGGGGAAGGGGAAATCGTCGGTCTGCACGCCGTCGATCTCATAGTGGGCGCACAGAGGGATCTTGTCCATGTAGCTGAGCACGTCGAGCTTCGTGAGGGCGATGCTCGTCGCACCCTGCATCTCCACGCCGTAGCGCGTCGCCACGAGGTCGATGGGGCCGACGCGGCGGGGACGGCCGGTCTTTGCGCCGAACTCCGCACCGGCCTCGCGCAGCTTTGCCGCTTCATCGCCGAACCACTCGCAGGTGAAGGGCCCCTCGCCCACGCAGGAGGAGTAAGCCTTGACCACGCCCACGACCTCGTCGAGCTTTGCGGTGGGCAGACCCGAGCCGACCGGCGCATAGGCGGCGATGGCGTTGGAGGAGGTGGTGTAGGGATAGATGCCGTAGTCCAGATCGCGCAGCGCGCCGAGCTGTGCCTCGAAGAGAATGCGCTTGCCGTTTGCCTGCGCCTCGCGCAGGAGAGCCGTGGTGTTGGCGACAAAGGGCTTGATCTTTGTGCCGAAGTCGTCGATCCACGCCGTCAGCTCGTCCATGGTAAAGCCCTTCGCGCCGTAGACGCGGGTGAGGGTGAGATTTTTCCACTCGAGCAGATCGGCAAGGTGCGCCTTGAGGTGCTCGGGGTGGAGCAGCTCGCCGGCGAGCACGGTCTTCTTCTGATACTTGTCGGAATAGAACGGCGCGATGCCCTGCTTGGTGGAGCCGTACTTCTTGTCCTTGAGCCGCGCTTCCTCAAGCGCGTCCAGCTCGCGGTGCCAGGGCAGCAGCAGCGAGGCGCGCTCGCTGACCTTCAGGTTCTCCGGCGTGATCGCCACGCCTGCGGCGCGCAGGGTCTCGATCTCGTTATACAGGTTCTCGCAGTCGAGCGCCACGCCGTTGCCGAGAATGTTTACCACGCCCTCGCGGAAGATGCCGCTGGGCAGCAGGTGCAGGGCGAACTTGCCCTTGTCGTTGACCACGGTATGACCCGCGTTGCCGCCGCCCTGATAGCGGACGACCACGTCGAAGCGGTCGGTGAGATAGTCGACCATGCGGCCCTTGCCCTCGTCGCCCCAGTTGATGCCTACGATCGCACAATTCGCCATGATAATAGCCTCCTGAATATTTCCTCCGTACTATGAGAGATACGGTTTGCGTCAAAACGCCAGCCTTAGTATTATACGGGATACAAAGGCATAAGAAAAGAATCGATTTAATATACTTATCATTTGCACAGCTAATGATGAAATGAAGGGACGAGGACATTGCAGATCTCGACGAAAAAGCCTGCGCCTTTGGCGGAAAATGAGGGTATCGTGAAGAAAGTGCTGCAAGAAGGGAGCCGGACATCCCCCGGCTCCCTTGCTGTGCCGCTATGAAATTTCTCCTTGCGCTTACTGTAACAGCAGGAGGCTGAAGACGAGCGTGAAGAGCGCGACCGTTTCGATGATGCCGATGACGATGAAGAAGTTCGCCGTGCCCTTGCCGGTCTCGCCGAGCGCGTCGGCGCTCGCCGCGGCGACCTTGCCCTGGAAGAACGCGGACAGGCCGATGGCGAGACCCGCGAAGATGCCCGTGAACATGGCCAGCGACGGATCGGCGCCGGAGGCCACGGCGCTGCGGATGAAGTTCATCAGCAAAAAGCCGTAGATGGTCTGCGTCAGGGGCGCGCCGGAGAAGGCGACCATGATGAAGGGAGCGGGCTTGCCGTTCGCGTAGCACTTCTTCCACGCGCCGACACTCGCCTGTGCCGCGAAGCCCGCGCCGAACGCGCTGCCCATGGCGGACAGGCCCAGCGCACACGCCATACCAATAAATTCAATGCTCATAATACGTTTCTCCTCTTTTTGATTATTTTCTGATCTTATCCAGTTTTTTGAACGGTGCGTAGGCGGTGCCGGTCCACTCCATGCCAAGCTGACCGGAGAATTCCAGCAGATTCAATCGCACGCCGTGGACCACCACGGACAGCAGGCCCATCACGATGTTCAGCCCGTGACCGACGAGCATGATGAGGATGCCGACGACGACCAGCGGCCCCTTGAAGCCGAGCGCCATGTTGTTAAAGCTCTGCGCGATAGCGAGCGACGCCATGCCGACGGCAAACAGTCGGATGTAGCTCATGATGTTGCCGAAGGCGCTGATGGTGTTGAGGAACACTGTGAAGGCGTTGCCAAGGCCCGCCTTGAGACCCTGCGCGAAGGTCTTGTCCGGCGACATACCGCCGAAGCACACGACCAGCACGAAGCCGAGAAGGACCACCGCGGCAATGGGCGTGAGGTTCACCTGCTCGCCGATGACGAGGTAGAGCACCACGAAGTACAGCGCGCAGATCGCGCACAGCCAGCCGAGGTCGGCGACCCAGCTGAGGTCCTTCTCCCGCGTCTTGCGGCGGATGTTCATCACACACGCCAGCGAGAGCTGGACGGTGCCGAGGATGAAGCAGAATTTCATGACGCTGTTTTGCTGCTGGGTGGTGGTGACGTTGAAATACTCGGGGTAGTTCGCAAAGGTCGGAACGACCAGCGAGCGGAGCAGCGGCACGTCCATCGCGCCCTCAAGCCCGAACCAGGTGCCGGTCATCGCGCCCCAGACGATGGTGGCGATGGAGAGCACCCACAAAAGCTGCACGGCATCGGAGGGCTTCTTGCTTTTCACCGTCAGGGCTGCGGCGGTCAGCAGGAACAGGCAGCCGTAGCCCGCGTCGCCGATGATCATGGCGAAGAAGAGCGTGAAGAAGCCGAGGAACCAGAACGAAATATCGTACTCGCGGTAGCCCGGCACGGTGCCGAGAATGTCGAACACCGGCGCGATGAGCCGCGTGACCTTGGTGTACTTGATCTTGGTCGGCACCTTGTCGTCGTCTGCCGCCGGATCGTCCATCGCCCACGCCCAATGCTCCTTCGCGGCGGCGGCCTTGAAGCGCTCCGCCTCGTCGACGGGGAGGTAGCCGGTCAGCCACACGAGTCCGTCCCCGCTCTCCGAGGTATTGCGCACGGAGGAGTAGTCCGCGTCGTTCTGCGTTTTGAGCAGCTGCTCGCGGAAGCTGGGCAGGTGCTTTGCGGCGGCCTTGAGCTGCGCGCCGCACTCAGAAAGACTGCGCTCACAGTCGGCGATCTCCTGCCGGTATTCGTCAAGGCTCTTTTCCGGCGGGATGAACTCGCCGGCGGCGCAGGAGGCGGGCAGCGCACCGAGGATGGCGACGGTCTGCTGCTTCCCGACCGGCGCGAGCCGCAGGAAGCGCACTTCCTTGTCCGCCTCGAGCGAGGCGAGGAGCTTTTTGTCCACGCGGCAGAAGTGCAGCTCGAAGCCCTGCGCCTTCAATTCCTTGATCTCGGCGGGGGAGAAGCTGCCCCAGCCGGCGAGCGTGTCGCACGCGCTGACCGCGGCGGCGCGCTCGGTCTCCAATGCTTTTTTGCGCTCCAGACAGGCGTTGAGCCCGTCATAGAGCTGCTTGAATTTCACGTCGTCGAGCGCTTCCGCTTCGACCTCGCTCACCCCCTGCTCCTCGAGCACAGTGATGAGCCGCGAGAGCGCGGCGAAGCGCTCCAGATAGGTCTGGTCGGCATCCGCCTTTTCCGCGAAATGGACGATGCCGAGCGCACGCAGCGCGTCGAGCAGCTCCGTTTTCTGCGTCTGCGCGGCGACGATGTGAACGACCTTCATTTTCTCGATCATCGCGCCGCCTCCTGTAGCTTTTTCTTGGCGATCTTGCCGCGCACGACCGCGGAGGTCTGCTGGTCGCCGAGGTAAATGCCGATGACGCGGATGTTTTCCCTCGCCTCGGGGATCTTGACCTTTTCAAACAGGTTCACGCGCTGCGCGGTGGAGCGCAGCTCCCGCTCGAGCAGCTCGACCTGCGTGCGCAGCGTCTTGACCAGTGCGTCCAGCCGCGCGATCTCGCGCAGCGTGACCACGGCGGTGTCCACCCAGAGCGGATAGTCCGCGACGTCGTAGGAGATCTCCTCGAAGGTCAGCTCCTCAAAGACCGGCACGATCACGCCGGCGATGTTGTGGTCGCGGCAGACGACGTCCTTCGGACGGATGAGCGAATCGAGCCGCATCCCCTCGGGGAAGCTGCCGTTTTCGGCGAACACCGCGATCCAGCCGTCCAGACCGTCGACGATCTTCAGCCGCTCGGCTTCGACCTTCTCAAGCTGCGCCGTCACCTGCATCACGACCGACTGGAGCTGCTGCTTTTTCAGCTGCAGCGTCGGCAGATAGCGTTGAAACTGCTTGAGCCGGTCCTTCTGGACCTTCAGTTCATTTTTTGTTAGTTTGACAGCCATACGCGCTCCCTCAGTTCAAGGCGTCCTTTTTCGGCCATCTTTCCTGCAGGAGACTGGTCTTCAGACCCGTTTCGTTCGGCTCGAAGCACTCGGCGAGGATCCCCCAGCCAAGGTCCAGCGCCTCCTCCAGAGGGATGTTCACGCTCAGGTCCATCAGCTTCGTTTCAAAGAGGTGGCCGTACTTGAGCAGCTTCTCGTCCCATTCAGACATCATGAAGCCCATGGACTTCTTTTCAAGGCTTTCCTTGTAGGCGCTGTAGAGACGGATCATGCCGTCCATCAGGGCGCGGTGGTCGCTGCGCGTCGTGCCGTTGACGTTCTGCTTGAGACGCGAGAGCGAGCCGAACGGCTCAATGTGGCCGTTTTTGAGGTAATACTGGCCCTCGGTGATATAGCCTGTGTTGTCCGGCACGGGGTGGGTGACGTCGTCGCCGGGCATCGTGGTGACGCCGAGGATGGTGATGGAGCCCGCGCCCTCGAAGTCGACCGCCTTCTCATAGCGCGAGGCAAGGCAGCTGTAGAGGTCGCCGGGGTAGCCGCGGTTGGACGGCACCTGCTCCATCGTGATGGCCATTTCCTTCTGCGCGTCAGCGAAGTTGGTCATGTCGGTCAGCAGCACAAGCACGCGCTTGCCGGCAAGGGCGAACTGCTCCGCCACGGCGAGCGACAGGTCGGGCACGAGCGTACATTCCACCGTCGGGTCGGACGCCGTGTGGACGAACATGACCGTGCGGCCCATCGCGCCGCTCTTTTCGAGCGTGTCGCGGAAGAAGAGGTAGTCGTCGTATTTCAGACCCATGCCGCCGAGGACGATGACGTCGACCTCCGCCTGCATGGCGATGCGGGCGAGCAGCTGGTTGTAGGGCTCGCCGGAGACGGAGAAGATGGGCAGCTTCTGGCTCTCGACGAGGGTGTTGAACACGTCGATCATCGGGATGCCGGTGCGGATCATGCGCTTGGGCACGATGCGCTTGGCGGGGTTGACGGAGGGCCCGCCGATGGGGATCATATTTTCGGTCAGCGCGGGGCCGTTGTCACGCGGCACGCCCGCGCCGTCGAACACGCGCCCGAGCAGGTCGTCGGAAAACGAGACCATCATGGGCCGCCCGAGGAAGCGCACGGTGTCGGTCGTGCTGACGCCCTGCGTGCCGGCAAAGACCTGCAGGGAGACGAGGTCGCCGCTGAGCTTGATGACGCTCGCGTAGCTCTCGCCGACGAGGGCAAGGTCGCCGCTGCGCACGCCCGAGGCGCGCACGGTCACGACGTTGCCGACGATGGATTCGATCTTGGTATAAACCTTCTGCATTCTGAAACCCTCCTTAACCCGTTACCTTGCTCCGGTAGAGGTCCGCGAGCTTCGTTTCCTGCGCCGCAAATTCCGGCGTGCCGTAGACCGTGCCGTGCCAGTCGAGGAATTCCTGACGCACCTGATTGAAGAAGGCGCGGATCTCCTTTTTGTCGCTGAGCGCGTAATCGCGCGTGAGCACATCGTAGAGCACGTTGAACTCATGCGCCTGACGCTCCGGCTCGCAGGCCGCGTCGATGGGATCGAAGGAGTTCTGCTGCAGGTACACGGCGTCGAGCAGCTCGCCCTTCTGGTAGAGGATGTAATCCTCGGCCGAGGTGCCCTCTTCGCCGATGACCTTCATCATCTGATTGATCTCGCTGCTGCGGCGGAGGATGCCGCGGGCCTCCTCCACGCGCGCCATGTCCACCACGCCCTGATACTTTGACCACGAGTCGATGGGGTGGATGGAGGGATACTTGCGCGCGTCGGAGCGCTCGCGGGAGAGGCCGTGGAACGCGCCGACGACCTTGAGCGTCGCCTGCGTGACCGGCTCTTCAAAGTTGCCGCCCGCGGGGGAGACCGTGCCGCCGATGGTGACGGAGGCGATTTTGCCGTTTCTCAGCCGGACCTTGCCCGCGCGCTCATAGAACGCGGCGATGACGGATTCGAGGTAGGCAGGGAAGGCTTCCTCACCGGGGATCTCCTCCAGTCGGCCGCTCATCTCGCGCATGGCCTGCGCCCAGCGGCTCGTGGAGTCCGCCAGCAGCAGGACGTTGAGTCCCATCTGGCGGTAATATTCGGCCATCGTCACTGCCGTGTACACGGACGCTTCACGCGCCGCGACCGGCATGGACGAGGTGTTGCAGATGATGATGGTACGCTCCATCAGCGAGCGGCCCGTGCGCGGGTCGGTCAGCTCGGGGAACTCCTTGAGCACCTCCACGACCTCGCCGGCGCGCTCGCCGCAGGCGGCGACGATGACGATGTCGACGTCAGCGTTCTTCGCCTCCATGTGCTGCAGCACGGTCTTGCCCGCGCCGAAGGGACCGGGCACGCAGAAGGTGCCGCCCTTGGCGACCGGCAGGAAGGTGTCGATGCAGCGGATCTTGGTCACCAGCGTCTCGTCGGGACGCAGACGCTCCTCATAGCAGCGGATGGGCTGCTTGACCGGCCAGGAAAAGACCATGCTCAGCGCCTTCTCCTCGCCCGCGCCGTTTTCCAGCACCGCAACGGTGGAGCGGACGTGATAGACGCCCTTTTCCTTCACGCTCTTTACGCGCCAGCCCTCGTCCTTGAGGTCGAAGGGCGCCATGATGAGGTGCGTGAACTGCCCCTCCGGCACGCTGCCGACCGCGTCGCCCGCGAGCACGGCGTCGCCGGGCTTGACGCAGGGGGTGAACTCCCATTCCTTATCGGGGATGGGGTCAAGGTATACGCCGCGCTCGAGGAAGAAGCCGCATTGCTCGGCAAGCTTCGGCAGAGGATTCTGCAAGCCGTCGTACACCTGTGTCAGAAGGCCGGGGCCGAGCTCGACGCTCAGCAGCTCGCCGGTCAGCTCGACCTCGTCGCCGACCTGAATGCCGTTGGTCATTTCATAGATCTGCATACTCACGGCGTCGCCGCTGATGCGGATGACCTCGCCCTTGAGGCGGTCATTGCCGATCTTGACGAAGCCGACTTCGTTTTTCCGAACGGAGCCCGAGAATCTTGCCGAGACAAGGTTGCCGTTGACTCCGGTCACATAGCCTGTCACTTTCTCCATTTCGTTTCTCCCGTTTTCTTATAGGCTGAATATCTGCTGACGGACCTGTCCGAGCAGGGTGTCGAAGGCGGCTTTGCCCTCGTCATGGCGGAAGACGCGCTGCCGTTCGAGCAGCCGCAGCTTCAGCGCGTAGCCGTAGAGCGCGCAGTCGTCGAAGCTGTGCAGTCCCACCAGCTCATCCAGCCGGTCAAATTCCAGCGCGAGCAGCAGCCGCTCGCCCTCGAGCGGGTCCTTTGCGTTCACTGCCGCGGTGACGGTCTGCGTCACGGCGGCGTCGCGCTCGTTCGGCGCGGCACAGCTCTCGCCGCGCTTCACACGCCGCTGATAGGTCAGCTCGCCCTGCAGCACGCGGTAGAAGGCCGCCCACCGGCTCACGAAGCCGCCGTCCTCCGAGCGCACCGTCAGCTCCTCGAGCGAGCGGTAGACCCTGTCGCTCACCGCGCCCCGGCATTGGTCGAGAAACGCAGCGTAATCCAGCGGCGGGGCGTCGCCCGCGCGGAGCATCGGCAGGCTCGAGATCAAGTAGTAATAGGAAGCCAAGAGCGTCCCTCCTTAAATGCGCAGCTCGCGGAAGAAGGGGGCGAGCTGCTCCGCCAGCTCCTCGTCGGAGCAGTCGATGTAGCCCGAGCCGTCCTTGGCGCACAGGCGGAAGCCCGTGTGGACCTTCTTGGAGAGCCGCAGCTCCAGCCCCGCCTTGAGCTCGCTGGCGAGCTCGCTTTTGAGCGCGTCTGTGACGGAGGCGACCTCTGCGGCGTAGGCGGAGGCGTCCTCGCCCTGCAGCGCGGCGGTGATGAGCGCGGCGAGCGCCTTGTCGTCGAGCGCCTTATGCGTATCCTGCGCGAGCAGCTTCGTCAGCTCCGCGCCGATCTCCTGCCGGAAGGCAAGCACCGCGTCGCGCTTCGCCTGCTCTGCGCTGAGCTGAGCGCTGGCCTTGAACACGCCGATCTCCGCCTGCGCGTCCGCACGCAGCTTGTCCGCCTCGCTCCTCGCGTCGGCGACGATCTTTTCCGCCTGCGCCTTGGCGTCGGCTAGGATCTGCGCGGCCTCGCGGTTCGCGCTCTCGATGCCGTCCTTTTTGATGGAGGATACCAGATCCTGAATTTGAAGCTCCATAAAATCCGCCTTTCTGTGTTTATGTGAGTAAAATTTCGTAATCAAACTAAAATATAGCGCACAACACCAAAGAAATCAAGAAAATGCAAAGAAATAGAATGATTCATTTTTTCAATAATGCCTAAAAACCGGGTAATAATGCGGAAAATATTATAACCGTCCGTGCGGGAGCCTAACCGCCGCCTTGCTCTTCCCATGTCGGTGTGCTATACTAGGCCTGTTATAAAAGAGAAAAGGAGAACGCTTCCCATGCCTGCCTTCGATCCGCTGACCTACCGCTATGCCTCGCGGCGCAATGTCGTCTACGCCAAAAATGCCGTCGCCTGCACGTCTGTGCCGCTCGGCGCACAGATCGGACTGGACGTGATGAAATCCGGCGGCAACGCCGTGGACGCCGCTGTGGCGATGGCCGCGGCTATGCCGCTGCTCGAGCCGACCGGCAACGGCCTCGGCTCGGACTGCTTTGCGCTCGTGTGGATCGAGCGGGACAAACGGCTCTACGGTCTCAACGCCAGCGGTGTCGCGCCGATGGCGCTGAGCGCGGAGAAGGTTCGCGCGATGGGCTATACAGAGATGCCGAAGGTCGGATGGCTGCCGACGATGGTGCCCGGAGCGCCCGCGGGTTGGGCGGAGCTGAACCGCCGCTTCGGCACGAAGCCGCTCGCCGAGCTGTTTGCGCCTGCCATTTCCTATGCCGAGGAGGGCTATCCCGTGCCGGTGAACGTCGCGCGGCAGTGGGAGCGCGACAGCCGCCGCATTGCCAAGGCGATGGCGGAGAACGCCGCGCCGCACGAATACTGGTGGCAGAGCTTTATGAAGCCGGACGGTACGCCCTACCGCGCGGGCGAGCTGTTCCGCTTTCCGGACTATGCCGCGACGCTGCGCGCCCTCGCCGCGACGGACTGCGAGAGCTATTACCGCGGCGCGCTGATGGAGCGGATCGTCGCGTTCTCCCGCGCGACCGGCGGGTACTTCTGCGAGGACGACTTCCGCAATTATCGCCCCGAATGGGTCGAGCCCATCACGCAGGAATACCGCGGCTATACGGTCTGTGAGATCCCGCCGAACGGCCACGGCATCACGGTGCTCATGGCGCTCGGCATCCTGAACGGCATGACCATGCCGGGAAATCGCGAGAGCGCCGAGCACTATCACAAGGTGATGGAGGCCATCAAGCTGGCCTTTGCCGACACGAGGACCTACGTCGCCGACCCGCGCTATATGAAAACTAAGGTCAGCGAGCTGCTGGATCCCGCCTATCTCGCCGCCCGCCGCACGCTCATCACCGACCGCGCGCTGGAGCCGAGGGCGGGCGACCCGCACTGCGGCGGCACCATCTATCTCTGCACCGCTGACCGCGAGGGCAACATGGTCTCGTTCATCCAGAGCAACTACACCACCTTCGGCGCGGGCGTCGCCGTGCCGGGGACGGGCATCTCGCTCCAAAACCGCGGCGCGAACTTCTCGCTCGACCCCGCGAGCGACAACTGCCTCGCCGGAGGCAAGAAGTCCTATCACACCATCATTCCGGGCTTTCTGCTCAAGGATGGCGCGGCGGTCGGCCCCTTCGGCGTGATGGGCGCGTTCATGCAGCCGCAAGGACAGGTCGAGGTGCTCGTCAGCACGATTGACTACCACATGAATCCGCAGGAGGCGCTTGATGCGCCGCGCATTCAATGGATCGGCGGCAGGAGGCTCGAACTGGAGTGTGAGGCGGGCGAGGCCATTGCCGACGAGCTGCGCGCGATGGGCCACGAGGTCACGGTCGTGGACGACCGCATTTCGATGGGCCGCGGTCAGATCATCTGGCGCGGAGAGGACGGCGTTTACACGGCGGGCACCGAGCCGCGCTGCGACGGCGCGGTCGCCGCGTGGTAAAGAAAGCTGCTGAAAAGGAAAGAGCCGCGTTCCCGGTGCAGGGAACGCGGCTCTTTTTTGCGTGCTTGCGGCTTGAAACGCGGGCTGCGGCCGTGTCTCAGAGATTGGCGTGCTCCATCAGGTCGATGAGCACGCGGATGCCCTGCAGATAGGCGCGGACCAGAATGCGCTCGTTCGTCCCGTGAACGCCTGAGGCGGCCTCCTCTGGCTCCGCCATGAAGGGCGAGCAGCGCAGGCAGGTGTCGCAGATCTGCTCGTATTGGTGCGCGTCAGTCGCACCGACGGTCATGGACGGAACGAACACCACGTCGGGGTAGTAGCGCTGCATACTGTCCACCACCGTGCGGTAGCCGTAGCCGTCGCGCCGGGCCGTGGCGGAGGGATCGTTGGCCTGCTGGTAGCGCAGCTCCACGGTCGGGTCCTGCACCGCCGCGCGGCAGTGCTCCATCACGCTCTCGACCGTGTCGCCGTCGGCAAGACGGAGGTTAATGACCGCCTGCATATCCTGCGGCATCACGTTGCAGGCCCTGCTGCTGCCCTGAATGACGGTGGGAGCGATGGTCGTGGTGACAAAGGGAAAGAGCGCGGGGGACTGATAGCAGTAGGCCGCAATGGCGTCCGCGTTCGCGCGGACGTCACGCGTCAGCGTTCTGAGCGGCTCGGCGGTGATGTAGGGCGCGAGCGTTTCAAACGCGCCCATCATGGCGGGATTGAGCCGCACGGGGAAGGGGCTGCGGACGATGTCCGCGATGGCGCAGGCGAGATGGGCGAGCGAGGTGCCGCCGTAGGGGTGGCTCGAGTGTCCGCCGATGGAGCGGACCGTCAGCTCCAGATCGGCATAGCCCTTCTCCATCAGATCGACCTGCGCGATGGAAAGGTCGGGCGCGCCGAAGGCCGCGCCGGATTCGATCTTGCCGCCGCCCTCGTCTAAAACGAATTCCAGCGTTACACCCTGCGCCTTGAGGTGGTCGGAGATCGCCAGCGCGCCGGTGTTGAGCGTTTCCTCATCGTCACCGAAGGCGAGGTAGGCCGTGCGCCGGAAGGAGCTGCCGTGGGCCAGCAGGTATTCCGCGGCCTCCAGCACGCCGAAAACCTGATTTTTGATGTCGAGCGTGCCGCGGCCCCAAATGAAGCCATCCGCCACTGCGCCGGAGAAGGCGGGATAGGTCCAGTCCTGCTCCGTGCCCTCGACCACCGGCACCACATCTTGATGGGACATGTAAAGGCAGGGGCGCAGCGTTTTGTCGCTGCCGTGGAGGGTGATGAGCACGGCATGGTGGCCGAGCCGCTCAAAGACGCCCGCGCGCATGATGTGGGGATAGCTCGCCTTCATGTGCGCGTGGAGCTTGTCAAACTCGCTATAGTCGGTCAGACTGTGGTCGGCATAGTTGATGGTTCTGCATTGGATTGCCTGCGAAAGACGCGCGACCGCGCCATCTGCGTCGAGGTCGGGATAATTGCCCTCGAGGGCAAAGAAATCGGTGATCTTCTTCGTCATGCCATTTTGTCCTCCAGATAGCGGCTGAGAAATTCGCGGGTACGGCTCTCCTTCGGGTTTCCGAAGACCTCGCGCGGCGAGCCCTGCTCTAAAATGACGCCCCGGTCCATGAATACCACGCGGTCGCTGACCTCCTTGGCAAAGGCCATCTCGTGCGTCACGACGACCATGGTCATGCCCTCCTGCGCGAGGCGCTTCATCACATCGAGCACCTCGCCCACGATCTCGGGGTCGAGGGCGCTCGTCGGCTCGTCGAAGAGCATGATCTCGGGCTCCATGCAAAGCGCCCGCGCGATGGCGACACGCTGCTTCTGCCCGCCGGAGAGGCGGCGGGAGTCGGCGTGGATGAAATCCTCCAGCCCGACGGCCTTGAGGCGGCGGATGGCTGTTTCTTCGGCCTGCGCCCTGGGAATGTGCCGCACCGTCATGGGCGCGAGCGTGCAGTTGTCCAGCACGGACTTGTTGTTGAAAAGGTTGAAGCCTTGAAACACCATGCCGATCTTCTGCCGCAGGGCGTTGAGGTCGACCTTAAGGTCCATGAGATCCTGCCCGTCGAACCAGATGTGGCCGGAATCGGCTTCCTCCAGCAGATTGATGCAGCGCAGCAGCGTGGACTTGCCGGAGCCGGACGCGCCGATGATGCACACGACCTCGCCGCGGTCGACCTCTAAGTTGATGCCCTTGAGCACGTGGAGGTCGCCGAAGGACTTTTCGAGCTGTTCGATTTTGATGATGGGATCGTTCGTCATAGCGTCCTCCTGTCAGTTTGAGCTGGGAAGTCCCAGATCGACGGTTTGATTGCCCTGACGCCGCTTCGTGTTGTCCGGCGCGGTCATCCTTCCCGTGATGGCCTTGAGCAGGAGTGAGGAAAGATACGTCAGGAACAGGTAAACGGTGGCGGCAATGAGGTAACACTCGGTGCCCTTATAATAAATGCCGGCGACCGAGCGGGTCATGAACATCAGGTCGGATACGCCCAGCACGCACAGCACGGAGGAATCCTTGATGTTGATGATGAACTCATTGCCGATGGCGGGCAGCGAATTTTTGATGGCCTGCGGGAAAACGACTCTGCGCATGGCCTGCCAGTGCGTCATGCCGAGCGAACGCGCGGCCTCCATCTGCCCCGCGTCGACGGCGAGGATGCCGCCGCGCAGCACCTCGGCAAGGTACGCGGTCGAGTTGAGCGAGACCGTGACAAGACCGGAGATGAAGAGCGACCAGACGCGGTTGATCTCCGTGACGCTCATGCCGGTGCGCTTGAAGAGATTGAAGATCGCGTAGTAGAAGATGAGGGACTGCACCATCATCGGCGTGCCGCGGATGACGAAGATGTAGAAGCGGGCGAATTTGTTCGCGACGATCTTGATAAGCTTCACAAAGTCGTTGTTGCGCTTGTCGGGCTCCTGAATGCGGAGAAAGACCATGAGAAGCGCCAGCACGAACGCGATCGCCGTGCCGGCCAGCGCGAGCTGAACGGTCGTCCACACGCCGGTGACGAAGAGCGAGCGCTGGTTGTAGGCCATGTAGACCATGGAGGAGAGCGTGCCGGTGGGGTTGCTCTCGGCGTGGACGGCGGCGTGGACGACGTAGGCGAGCTTGAGCACGAAGCGGTCAAGCGCGAGCAGCGCGGCAGCCGCGGCGTCCAGATAGGAGAGATAGCGGCTCAGCCGCACGATGAAGGGGTGCTTGAGAATGGTCTCGCCGTAGCTGTTCCAATGCGTCCACTTGACGAGCAGCGCCAGCGTGCTGACGGCCAAAAAGAAATAGCAGACCGCGGCGAGCGCCGTACCGGGCACGGAGCCGGCGGGCAGAAAGCTGTACGGACTGGGCGCGGAATACCACAGGCTCAGGCCGACGAGGGCGATGACGCTGCCGCCCAGATAAACATAACGGTGGTCCCGTGCGATGAAGCTCTGACCGCGGGACGTGGGGGTTCCTCTCATGGTGCTTCCTCCTTATGCGGCGTGAAGCCGCCGGTTACTTCGGCTGGTTGGCGACGGCGGTGTTCCACATCTCGGTGCGCGCGTCGCTGTCGATGGTGGCAAGGATCTCGTTGATCTGCGCGAGCAGCTCGGTGTCGGACTTGCGCAGGCCCACGCAGGAGCCCTTGGCGGGCAGCGTGAAGCCGCTGCCCTCGCCGAAGGTGATGAGACGGAAATCGGGATTCGAGGCGAGGTAGCCCGGGGCGCTCTCTTCGTTGATGACGATGGCGTCGCAGGTGCCCTGCTGCAGGCGGGAGATCATGTCGGGCACGCTGCCGACGGGGCTGAGGTGCTCGACGCCCTCGATCTGGTCGATGACATTGTCGAGCGCGGTGCCCTGCTGGCCGAGCACGGCGGCGCCGGAGAAGTCCTGAATGGAGGCCGCGTTCTCATACGGCGAGCCGGCGAGCACCATCATGCTGTAGATCGTCTCCTTGTACGGGTCGGAGAAGTTGATAGACTCGCGGCGCTCGGCGGTGTCCATCATGCCGGCGATGATGGCGTCGATCTGCCCCTGATTGAGCGCGTCGATCAAGCCGTCCCAGCTGAGCTTGACGATGACCAGCTCCTTGCCGAGCTGATCGGCGAGAATGCGTGCGATCTGCACGTCGTAGCCCTCGGCGTAAGCGCCGGCGACGTTTTCCACGGGAACGTTGGTGTCGGTCGCGGCGCTCTCCTGCCAGTTGCTCGGCGCGTAGGCACATTCCATGCCGACGCGGAACTGGCTGCTTTCAGTCGTGGGTGGATCGGTTTCTTCGGCGGGGGCGTTTGCGTCCTGCGCGGGGGGCGTCGTGCCCGCGCCGCAGGCGGTGAGGGCAAGCAGCATGAGGGCTGCGAGCAGGGTAGTGATGGTTCTTCTGAGGTTCATGGTGTTGCTTCCTTTCTGAATGGAAATTGACTCCGTTGGGGGAGTCGGCCCTTCGTTGTCCGCGCCAACGAGTTCGGAAACAGAAAAAGCCGTAAATGCTCGTGTGGAGCATTTACGGCTGATGATCTGCAATACCGGCAAAACCGAAACCGGCCTGCCGACTCTTCGATAGCGCTCCACAAAATTGTGACAGTCCGGCGGATCTTCTCCGACGAGCCAGCAGAAAACGGCACAGGAACCGTTCCCCACTTCGGCGGCTTCCCCTTTCCCTTTGTCCCGGATCTCTGCTCCGTACGGACTCGGTACTCTTGTCGGCCGCGCCTCTATCTCGCTCAACTGAATTGAGCCTATTCAATTGTTGACGTGAAGATACTACGGCGGCGCGCAAATGTCAAGCCCCCGCGGAGCGGTTCTCAAATTCTTGACAATCTTGCGCCGAAAATCCTCGCGGCCTTGTAGAATTTTACCATTCACACGGTTATTTATGCGCGGCAAAAGCGCGCAGAAAGGCTCGAAACGACCGCTTAACGGAATATTTATGCTCTCTGCCGCTCTGCGCCCTCCGTTTTAGGACGCTTTAACATAGCGCAAAGCGGGCGCTTTGCCAAGTAAATACGGCAGCGACGCGAAGCGGCAAGGCGGGTTTGGCGAAATGCACGGATTCTCAAAAAATGTCGCGCGAAATTTGTCATTTCCTTACAGGAAAATGGTTGATTTTTTTGCGCGGGCGTGCTATAATATCACCGTAAAGTGCAAAAAGGGGCCATGGCCCCTTTTCTGTTCCCGACCGGGAACAGATGTGCTGTGCTCGACCCGCGGGGAGCCGCGGAGAATATACATTGTGGGAGGACATTTTATGAAACGTAAATTGCTATCCATTTTGCTGACGTTTTGTCTCGCGTTCAGCTTGCTGCCCACCGCTGCCCTGGCGGACGGAGAAGGCACGCCTGCGCCGGCGGAAGTGCCCGCGGCGGTGGGGACTGCGCTGCCTGCGGCAGTAGACGGCGTTATCACGCTGAGAAATGACAGCTATGTTATGTCTGAGGATACAACTGCTTTTGTCAATGTTCCGGCCGGTGTGACCGCCACGCTCGACTTGGGCGGTAAAACGCTGACGAACAAAGCGGACGAGCACACCATTATTGTTGAAAATGGTGCAACGCTGACCATCACTGGCAACGGTATCGTAGATAATGTGTCGCACGGAAAGGGCGCAATCGTCAACTCCGGCGAGGTTACCTTGAATGGCGGCACCTTTAAGCGTTCTGCCGAAAAGGGTACCTATTCTACCTATGGCAACGGCGGAAACAGCTGGTACACCATTGCCAACTACGGTACCATGGAGATTAACACTGGCGTTACCGTTGAAAACGCTGGCGGTTATTCCAGCATGATCCGCAATGGCGGCGAGGCAACTGCCGATTGCAATTTGACGATTAGGGGCGGCAATTTTGTCGGCGGTGTCAACACGGTCAAGAATGATTCCTTTGGTGTACTGACCATCAATGGTGGTAATTTCTCTAATACTGCCCAGTATGTCATTATGAACTGGAACAAGGCTGAAATCACTGCTGGCACGTTCCGGACTCTGGATACCGCTTCCGCGGTACTGTTCACCTCTGCTTTTGGTGGCAATGCCAATAACGTTGGCAAACTGACCATTTCCGGCGGCGAATTTAAGCACGCCAGCGATACCCAGGAAATGATTGTGGATCATTACAATGCATCCAACAGTGGTACCGCAGCGGTAACCGGCGGCAAATTTGATGCTGACATTTCCGCCTACGTTCCCAATGGCTACATCCAGAACGAGAACGGCGCCGTGGAAACCTTGGGCGAAACCAACGCAGTTGCCAAGGTCGGCGATACTTATTATAAGACCCTCGCCGATGCTGTCGCGGCAGCAGACAACAACACTGTCACCCTGCTGAAAGATGTGACTGCGGATATTACCATTCCTGCTGGCAAGACTATGACACTCGATCTGAACGGTAAGACCTTGACCAACGTGAATGATCACACCATTCTGAACAATGGTAATTTGACCATCACGGGAACGGGTAAGGTTGATAATATTTCTCATGCTAAAGGCGCGCTGTACAATAAGGGAACTGTTGTTGTAAATGGCGGTACTTTTGATCGTTCTAAAGAAAACGGTAAGACTTCAAATGACAGCGGTTCCAACTCCTGGTACACCATCAAGAATGTCGGCTCCATGACCATCCATGATGGCGCAACCGTGCAAACTGCCGGGAACAATACCACTCTTGGTAAATTCTCCAGCCTTGTTTCTAATGGATACTTTGACGCCAACGACTACAGCACTAATAAGGGGCTTGACCAGCCTATCCTGACGATTGATGGCGGTACGTTCCGCGGCGGTCTGAATACGATCAAGAACGATGACCGCGCAAAGTTAACGATCAATGGCGGTACGTTCAGCAACTATTATCAGGCCGTTGTTCAGAATCACAATATTGCAGAGATCACAGGCGGTACCTTTACTGCTGCAAGTGACGCTAACGCTGAGACATACGGCATTTACAACTGTGGTTGTGGTGCTGAGATTGATCTTGGTACTCTTACCGTGTCCGGTGGTACGTTCACCGGTGCCACATACGCTGTTGCCGAAGTCAGCAGCCTAAATGCGGCTGTGAACATTTCCGGCGGTCAGTTTGCCGGAACAAAGGCGGCAATTGTTAAGAGCAGTACGTCTAAAGCAACCATCGCCGTTTCTGGCGGCAAGTTCAGCAGCGATCCGAGCGTTTACGTTGTGGGCAACGGCAACACCAACATCGTCAAGCGTGATGGCAGCGAGGGCGCTTATACCTACACGGTTCTTGCAAAATCCGGCTTGACCTCCGGCGTGTATCTGACAAACCCCTCCGGCGCTCTGGCAAGCAATTACTATGTGAGCAGCACCGCGAACGGTGTCTGGACGGTCAGCTACTCTGCGCCCTACTCCGGCGGCAGCAGCTCCTACGATCCGACCTACTCCGTCTCTACCCCGAGCAAGACCGAGCACGGCACCGTGACCGTCAGCCCGAAGAGCGCTTCCAAGGGCGACCGGGTGACCGTCACCGTCAAGCCCGACAGCGGCTACGTCCTCGAGACCCTGACCGTCACCGACAAGAACGGCAACGAGCTGACGCTCAAGGACAAGGGCAACGGCAAGTACACCTTCACCATGCCCGCCGGCAAGGTCGAGGTCAAGGCGACCTTCATGGAGGACAACTCCATGCTGAACTTCTTCTACGACGTGCCCAACAACGCCTACTTCTATGAGGCCGTCAAGTGGGCGGTCGAGAACGGCATCACCACCGGCGTGGGCAATGACCTGTTCGCTCCCGAGCAGCCCTGCACCCGCGCGCAGATCGTGACCTTCCTGTGGCGTGCAGCCGGCTCTCCCGAGCCGAAGGGCGCTGCGTCCGGCATGACCGACGTGGTCAGCGGCAGCTACTATGAGAAGGCCGTGGCGTGGGCCATCGAAAACGGCATCACCACCGGCACGACGACCAGCACATTCTCTCCCGACGCGACCTGCACCCGCGCGCAGGCGGTGACGTTCCTCGCCCGCGCCCTGAAGGCCAAGGCGGCGAGCGCGGCGGAGTTCTCCGACGTCCCGACTGGCAGCTACTTTGCGGACGCGGTCGCCTGGGCGGCGGCTAACGGCGTGACTGAGGGCATCGGCGGCGGCCTGTTCGGCTCCGACAACGACTGCACCCGCGGCCAGATCGTGACGTTCCTCTACAGAGCATACAACAAGTAACGGGAACGCGCTCCCTCAGACAAAACAAAGAGAAGAGGCCCATCTGCTTTGGCAGATGGGCCTCTTTGTATCTCGCGGCGGCTCAGCTCCTGCTGAGCTGTGCATCGTATTTGCTCATCGTGTTTCCTCGGTCAAAACTCTTCCGGAAATGCTCCGCTGCGGGGCGGGAGGCCGCCCGGCGTGATCGGTCAAAGGCTCTTCACGAGCGTCAGGATGTTCGACCCGTCCGCGTATTCATAGGTCACCTCGTCCATGAGCTTCTTCACCATGAAGATGCCGAGACCGCCGACCTCCCGCTCCTCCGCCGACTGCGTTGTATCCGGATCGGGCTTTTCGGTGGGGTCATAGGGCCGTCCGTTGTCGGAAAAGCGAAGCGTCGCCCTGCCGTCCTTCAGCGAGCAGCCCAGCACGACGCCGGTCGCGCCGCTGTAGCGGGCGATGTTGGAGAAGATCTCATCCACCGCCACGTTGACCTGAGCGATCGCCTTCATGGAGGCTCCTGCCTCGGCGAGAATGCCCTCAAAAAAGTCGGTGGCCTGCGGCAGCTGCTCCAGCGTCGGCGCGAGATTGATTTTTTTCATGCCCGACGACTTCATCTCGATGCAGAGCATGGTGATATCGTCGAACTGGTCCGCGCCGCCCGCGAACTCGTCCACATCGCGGTGCAGAGCCTCCAGCAGCTGACGGCACGAGCCGCCCTCGGCGGCGTTCAGCGCACGGAGCATCCGGTCAGTCCCGTAAAGCGTGTTGGAGGCATTCGTGGCCTCCGGCACGCCGTCCGTGTAGACCACCAGACGGTCTCCCGCGTCCAGCTCCAGCTCGTATTCGCGGTATCGGGCGCCCTCCATGCCGGCCAGCACGAAGCCGTGCCTATCCTTGAACAGCTCAAAGGAGCCGCCTTTGTGCATGATGGCCGGATACTCGTGGCCTGCGTTGGCGCACTTCATTTTTCCCGTGGAGATCTCGAGGATGCCCAACCAGACGGTGACGAACATCTCCGCTTCGTTGTTTTCGCAGAGCTGATCGTTTACCTTTTCCAGCACGGCCTTCGGGGACAGACCGCTCTGCGCGGCGGATTTCAGCAGCGTTTTGGAGATCATCATAAACAGCGCCGCGGGGACGCCCTTGCCGGACACGTCCGCCATGACCAGCGCCAGATGGTCGTCATCCACCAGAAAGAAGTCGTAGAAGTCGCCGCCGACCTCCTTCGCCGGAGTCATGGAGGCGTAAATGTCGAACTCGTGGCGCTCGGGGAAGGCGGGGAAGATGCAGGGCAGCATGGACGCCTGAATGTGGCGCGCCACGTCCAGCTCCGCGCCGATGCGCTCCTTTTCCGCGGTGACGCGGCTGAGATTTTGGATATATTCATTCAGCTCCGACACCATGTACTGGAACGAATGGGCAAGCTCCTCCAGCTCGTCGCCGGTGTTGACATCCACCCGGAAGTGAGAAAGATCCTCCATCCTGTTCTCCACCAGCCCGATGGCGGCGTGGTGCAGAGTCCTCAGCGGACGGATCAGAATGCGCCGCACATAGTAGTAGTACGCGAAAATGGAAAGCAGTAGAACGGCCAGCACCACGCACAGCGTCAGGCCGAGAAACTGCCGAATCTGCTGGTCGATCATGTCCATCGAGATGTCCACGCTGGCCAGCGCCACCGGTGTGCCGGCTTTGTTGAGGATGGCGACGTAGGCCGACGCCAGATAGCCGTACTCCTCGTTGTTGGTGATGAGGATGGTCTGTTCCGCGTCGACGGCAAAGGCCCCGTGCATCAGCTCGTTGCCGCCGCCGTAGTAGGCGTCGGTGTCGCCGAGGTCGCAGACGCCGTCCTCCCCGGGGACGCCCGCGTCCCAGATGTAGTACATGACCTCATCCTCCGGCACGACCACATAGAAGTATTTCAGCCCCAGCTTCTCCCTGACGTCCTGCAGGTAGCGGTGGATCTCCTCGTAATAGGCGTCCTTCTCGCCGGTCCGGTAGTATTGCTCCACGCGGTCTCCGTCGATGAGATCCGCCGCCACGGAGGCCTGACCGAACGCGAGAGAGGCGTATTGCTCCTCCATCCGCGCCCGGTACAGTTGGGCAATCGAGGGGGCCAGGATCGCCGCGAGGACGGCGGCCATCGCCACCAGTCCCAGCAGCAGCTTGGGCTGTAACCGTATGCTCCTTGCTCGTTTCATGTCCGCACCTCCATCGGATGGATATGAAGCCGCAAATGGCCGTCCATTACGCGGTAGAGCGCCCGCGTGGGGGACAGACGCTGCACCTCGCAGGGCAGGGAGGCCGTGCCGGTCCCTATCGCGGTCACATAGAACCACGCGCCGCCCAGCTCCACCTGAGTCATGGAATTGTATTTTCGGAAGATCGCCAGGGCCTCCGCCCGGCTCATTTCGGAATGCAGCGTCAGCAGCTCGGACGCGGGACGCTTCCAGTAGGGCTGCTTCTCCGCCTGCGGCCGGCCGGCGGCCCAGCGGTCGTCGAGGTGCTCGAGGAGCTGCTCGACCGTCGCGCGCGCCCATGCCGCGCTTTGCAGGTAGACGTCGATGCTGTCCGTGTCCGCGGTTATGTCAATGGTATGCTGCGCCAGAACGTCGCCGCCGTCCAATCGCTGCGCCACCTTGTGCATCGTCACGCCGGTGCATGACAGCTCCCGCTCCATGGCTCCCTCGATGGGGTAATAGCTGCGTCCCTGCGGGAGCAGCGAGCTGTGGGTGTTGATGCCGCGGAACGCGGGAAGCTCCTCCGGCAGCGTCAGGATGCGGTCATACTCCGCGATGAAAAACAGCTCGCAGCCCTCCTCCGTGAAGTACCGCCGGATCTCCTCCGGCGAGATGGCCTCGTAGTGGACGGGGATGCCGAGCTCCTCCGCCCGCTTTACGATGGCATATTCCGTGAAATAGTCCTCGTCGTTGTGATAGGTATACAGCGCCAGCACCTGATGCTTTTCCACAAAATATTCAAAGCACGACAGGAACACGTCGCTGCCGAAATAAACGACCTTCATCGCTTTTCCCTCTTTGTCCTCAGATCTTGATGATCAGTGTGTTGAAGCCCTGATAGCGCCGGTAGAAAAATTCCTTCGCCCGCTTTTTGATGACCAGCACGCCCATGCCGTCCATGTCGAAAGCCTCGTCCCGGCTGGCGCGGGAGGTATCTAACGCAAAGGGATTGAAGGTCGTGGCGTCGTCCCGCAGATGCAGCTCCAGCACGCCGCCCTCGTCCATGATGGCCGTCAGCTGGAGGTAGCCGTCCGTCCGCCCCTGAAAGCCGTGCTTCAAGATGGCCATGCCGAGCTCCTCCACGGTCATGGTCGAAAACATTTGCTGCTTCATGTCCGCGCCCCAGACTTCGCAGAAGGCCTCCAGCTCGCGGCACACGTCCATCACATCCTCCGCGTTGCTGAGGATCGTCCGCTGGAAAATGCGCTCCTCCGGCAGCTCCGCTTTCTTATAGCGGCCGCCGAGGCCCAGCAGCAGGAACACCGCCAGCGAACCGGCCTCCGTCAGCAGGAACAGCAGCCAGAAGCGCTGCAGGCCAAAGGCGTAGCACACGAACGTCAGCGGGATGAGCAGCACCGCGCCGCGCAGCGTCTCCAGCAGGAACGACGGCTTTTCGTTCTCACAGGCCTGATAGTAATTGCACAGCAGGATATTGATGCCGGCGAACAGCGCCCCCGCGCCGTAGAGCCGCAGCGCGGTACACGCCAGCGCCTCCGATGTCGAACCGGCGATGCCGAACAGCAGGCACATTCCCGCGGCCCACAGCTCCACAAGGACGATCAGCGCGCCGCCCACCGTCAGTCCCGCCGTAAAGCCGAGACGCACCGTGTTCCGCATTCCCTGCCGGTTGTACTCGCCCTGATAGGTGGAGAGGATGGGCTGCATGGCGCGCCCCGTCCCCTCGAACAGGTACAGGATCAGGTAGGAGGTGTTCTGAATGACATCGAACACCGCCACCGCCGTTTCGCCGCCCAGACGGATCAGCAGATTGTTGCACACGAGGAAAAAGATCATCTGGTACAGGTACTGCACCGAGGTGGCCATACCCGCCTTCAGCGCGGAAAGGGCAGGAACGAGCCAGCGCCCGCGCGGCAGCGCGAAGCGCAGCGTGTGCTTCTGACCGAAAAAGCCCGGCAGATAGATGGCGATGGTGATGATCTGTCCCAGCGCGGTGGACAGCGCCGCGCCTCGCGTGCCCATGTCCAGCGCCAGCACCAGCGTGATGTTCAGCGCAATGTCACAGAGGTTGCCTATGACCGAGCCGGCGCCGGCGCGGCGCTGACTCCCGTCGTTGCGCAGATAGTAGTTGAACACGTTGGACAGGTAGAACAGCGGCGTGGCCGCGACGAGGATCTGCAGATAGTCCCTTGTGGCGGCATACAGTGCGCCGTCCGTGCTCCGCGTGCCCAGCAGCGCCAGCAGCGGGTCTATGAACACGCTGCCCAGCACGGCGGTCGTGACGCTGAAAAGCAGCGCCAGCGCGAGCACGCCGTGAAAGCTGTCCGCGGCCTCCTGCGTTTTGCCCTGACTCAGCAGACGGGAATAGCGAACGGAGCCGCCCAGTCCGAGGCCGTGGGCAAACATGCAGTTGATCATGTAGACCGGCAGGATCAGACCGATGGCGGCAAGTCCCACGGCGCCCAGCCGCTGCCCCACCACCACGGCGTCCGCCATATCGCTCAGCGCCCAGCCGAGCGACGAGAGCATGGCAGGGACCCACAGTCCACGGAACATCCGAGCGGTAAAGCGGTCCGCCGTCCGATGTGCGGCGGGGCTCATCGTCCGCATGGTGTTACTCAATGGTCAGAATGTCGGAGAAGCCGGTCACCTCAAAGATCTCCATCACCGACTCGCTCACATGGGTGAGCACCATTTTGCCCTGACGGTTCATCAGCTTCTGCGCGGACAGCAGCACGCGCAGTCCTGCCGAGGAGATGTACTCGACCGGCCCGAAGTCCAGACGCAGCTCGGTGACGCCGTCAAGGTCGGTCTTCAGCTCCGTTTCCAGCTGGGGGGCGGTGGTGGTGTCGATACGGCCCTCAATGGCCATTGACAGCGCGGAATCCTTCTTTTCTTTTCTGATCTCCATGATTTTTCTCCTCCAAAAACGATTGAATTTTCAGTGTGCGGCGAAGGGCCGCGCGTTTCATTTTCTATGATAGCTGTATCCAGTGTAACACAAGCGCGGCATTTTCTCAACGAAAAAAGTAGATTCTGCCGAAAATCGGTGCGCGGCCGGCGGACGACGGGCCTGTCCCGTGACGCGCACGGGGCTCCGTCCGGTATGAAAAAGAAAAGCGCCGCATACCCTCTACCAAAACAAAATGGGGAGGATATGCGGATGTTTTTGCAGTTTGCCTTGAGGAAAAAGCGCGGGAAACGGGAGACGGCGAAGCCGCGCTTTCTTGTTCTGCGGCGCAGGACGCTGACCGTCGGTGCGGCGCTGCTGGCGGCGGCAGCCATCTTCGGCGCGGTGAACGCGCCCGCCGCCGTGCGGGCGTCGGCCGCGACGCGTCAGCTGCCCATCTACTGCGTCGAGCGCGACCAGAAGGTGTGCAGCATCTCGTTTGACGCCGCCTGGGGGGCGGACAACACACAGAAGATTCTCGATGTGCTCGCGGACTACGGTGTGAAGTGTACCTTCTTCGTCGTCGGCAACTGGGCGGACCAGTACCCCGAGCAGGCTAAGGCCATCGTCGAGAGCGGCAACGAGCTGATGAACCATTCCAACGCGCACGACCACTACAATTCCCTGACCGCCGACCAGATCATCGCGGACGTGAACACCTGCAGCGACAAGATCGAGGCGCTCACCGGCGTCCGCCCGACGCTCATCCGCTGCCCGTTCGGCGAGTATGACGACCATGTCATTTCCGCTATCCGCTCCATCGGCATGGAGCCCATCCAATGGGATGTGGATTCGCTCGACTGGAAGGGCATCTCTGCCGGTGAGATCACCAAGCGCGTGACGGGGAAGGTGACGAACGGCTCCATCGTGCTCTTCCACAACGCGGGCGAGCACACGCCGGAGGCACTGCCGGATATCCTCGACTACCTGCTCGGCGAGGTCTATGAGATCGTGCCGATCTCCAAGCTCCTGCTGACGAACGAAGAAACGTACATCGACCATACCGGACGGCAGTGCCGGAGCGCGGAAACGTGAGATGCCTGCTGCACCGACCAGATCACGGGCGCGAGCGTCAAGCGTCCGGACATTACAGGTATCGAGATTATGTGTGGGAGTTCGAAGACCGCGTGCGCACCCTATAAGAGAACCGAAAAAGGCCGCTGCAGGAATGTTCTGCGGCGGCCTTTTTTCGCGCTGAGAACTGGCGGCTGTCAAGGCTCGGACCTTTCACCGGAGCCCCGCGGAATTTTCGAAGCCTCCGGTGCGCTCGGTGAGCTGCGCGGGGCGGCGTCAGCTCCTGCTCGCCGGACTGGAAGTGCAGCTTATAGCTGCGCGGCGTATCCTCGGTGACGGTGATGACGGGCGTTTCACCGTTTTCGCCCTTGGGACCCTGAATACCCTGCTCGCCCTTTTCACCGGTATCGCCCTTCTCGCCCTGCGGACCCTGAACACCCTGCTCTCCCTGCGGTCCCGGACAGCCGCGGTCGCCCTGCACGCCCTGCGGACCGACCTCGCCTTGAATATGCAGGAGGACAAGGAGGCCGTGTTCGACTGCGTGGACACCGTAAAAATGTGCCTGCGTGTGTTCACGCCGATGATCGCCGCGATGAAGGCCTGCACCTGCAATATGTACCGCGCGGCGCAGCGCGGCTTCCTGAACGCGACCGATCTCGCGGACTACCTGACGAAAAAGGGGCTGCCCTTCCGCGCGGCGTATAAGATCGCCGGTCAGCTCGTGGCCTACTGCATCGAGCACACCGCCGTGCTCGAGGAGCTGCCGCTCGCGCTGCTCCGGCAGTACAGCGAGCGGTTCGGCGAGGACGTTTACGCCGCCATCGCGCTCACCAACTGCGTGACGGGCCGCACCTCGCTCGGCGGCACCTGCGTCGCGTCGGTCGAGGCGCAGATCGCCTCCGTCCGCGACTTCCTTGCCGGACAGACAGAGGCTGCAAAGCAGGCAGAGAACGGTTGACAACACGGAGGATCGGACTATAATAAGCGATAGTCAGCGGGCAATGTTTCCGCTTACGAATCCCGATTTGAAGGAGAACTTTTTGAAACACATCACCCTATCACCGGAGCGTGTGGCCTGACCGGGAGGTCCGGCAAATCCAACACACGCCGCTCCTCCCGAGAAATTTCGCGTGATCTTTCTTCCGGAGGAAACACCATGAACCGCGAAAACAAACGCAAGACCTTTGAAAAAGGCTACTACAAGACGCACGCCTGCAAGGATACCTTTACCTGCAAGGTCTGCGGCCGGCTCTGCACGCCGCAGAACGCCGGCAGCGACCACCGCAACCACTGCCCGAACTGCCTTTCCAGCCTGCACGTCGACATCGAGCCCGGCGACCGGGCGTCCGACTGCGGCGGCATCATGGAGCCAGTGGCTGTTTGGGTGCGCAGAGGCGGCGAATGGGCCATCATCCACCGCTGCAAGCGCTGCGGGGCGCTCAGCTCCAACCGCGTGGCGGCGGACGACAACCCGATGAAGCTCATGAGCATTGCCATGAAGCCGCTGTGCGAGCCGCCGTTCCCGCTCGACCGCATCGAGGAGATGACCGCTCTCATGGGCGGCGACGGGCGGCTCCGCTGAAGCGGGAGCCAACGAAGGCAAAAACGCAGAGCAGTACCGAAACGGTGCCGCTCTGCGTTTCCTTTTTTGAAGAATTTTTGAATAATTGATAAAAATGGTTGACGGCCGGACGGCGGAGGACTATAATGACGCCCTGAAACAGAGAAAAAAGGAGGTCATGGTATTCTCACATTGTTTATCATCGGAATGGTCGTTCTGACCGTAAAGCTCGTGGCATTGACGCTCAGCGTCACATGGGGACTGACCAAGACGATCCTGTTCGGCTTCGGCCTTCCGGTCATCCTGGCTGTGCTGTTCATTGCGGGGCTGACGGCCTTCGCCGTCCCGCTGCTGATCCTTGCGCTGCTGGGCGTATTTCTGCTGCCGCTTTTCGGCATCTGAGGAAGCGGCTGCCGCGGAGTGCATGGGATGCGGCAGCGCGTTTGTCCTGATTTTGTACAAAAGGGCGATTGACTTTATCAAGTAGAAGTGTTAAAGTTTCGCTATTATAAAAAGTGCGCGGGCGGGAAGGACGCAGGCTCTGCCGACACGGACAAATGAGAAAGGGAGCAGTGATACCATGCAGGAACTGAGCAGAAGAAACGAGCATTTTACCGACTCTGTCATCCGACGGATGACGCGCATCAGCATCGACTGCGGCGCGATCAATCTGGCGCAGGGCTTTCCTGACTTTGACCCGCCCAAGGCGATGACCGACCGACTGGAGGAGGTCAGCAGGCTCGGCCCGCACCAGTATCCCATCACGATGGGCGCGCCGAACTTCCGTCAGGCGCTCTCGCGTAAGTGTGAGCGCTTCATGGGCATGAAATACGATCCCGAGACCGAGATGGTCGTGACCATCGGCTCGACCGAGGCAATGGTGGACACCATTTTTGCCCTCACGAATCCGGGCGACAAGATCGTGATGTTCTCTCCCTACTTTGAGAATTACCGCGCCCAGACCATCATGGCGGGCTGCGAGCCGGTGTTCGTGCCGCTCGTGCCGCCGGCCTTCGGCTTCGATCCGGAGGTGCTGGAGGACGCCTTCCGTCAGCATCCCAAGGCAATTTTGATCTGCAACCCCTCGAACCCGAGCGGCAAGGTCTTTACCTACGACGAGCTCAAACTCATCGCGGATCTCTGCATCCGATATGACGTTTACGCCATCATGGACGAGGTCTACGAGCACATCGTCTACGAGGGTCACAAGCACACCTACATGAGCACGCTCCCCGGGATGCGTGAGCGCACGGTCTGCTGCTCAAGCCTGTCCAAGACCTATTCCGTCACCGGCTGGCGTCTGGGCTACGCGCTTGCGCCGCAGAACATCATGGACCGCATCAAGCAGTATCACGACTTCAACACCGTCGGCGCGCCCTCGCCGCTGATGGAGGCCGCCGTCGTCGGGCTGGATATGCCCATGAGCTACTATGAGGAGTTCGGCGCGCACTATGCGCACATGAAGGCGCTCTTTACCGGCGGCATGAAGGCGCTCGGCATTCCCTTCACCGACCCGCAGGGCACCTACTTCGTGCTGGCAGACATTTCCCCGTTCCTGAAGAAGGGCCAGTCCGACGTGGACTTCTGCGTGGAAATGGCGCAGAAGATCGGCGTGGGCGCCGTGCCGGGAAGCTCATTCTTCGACGAGGACGTGAACCACATCATCCGTCTGCATTTTGCCAAGAAGGATGAAACGCTCAACACCGCGCTCGAGCGCCTGAGCCATTTGAAGGACCTTGCGCGCTGATACATGAAAGTGAAAACGGACGCTGCGAAAAAAGCGGCGTCCGTTTTTTGACGGGATGGGAGCTTCAGTTTTTCAGGCTGTGCAGCGGCGCGGGGATACGCCCGCCGCGGGCGATGAAGTCCGCGCTGGAATAGGGGTGTACGGCCTGCACCGGTGCGGAGCCGAGCAGCCCGCCGAACTCCACCGTGTCGCCGACCCTGCAGCCGGGCGCGGGAATGATGCGTACGGCGGTGGTTTTGGTGTTGACCATGCCGATGGCGGCCTCGTCCGCGATAATGGCGGCGATGGTCTCGGCGCTCGTGTCGCCGGGGACGGCGATCATATCGAGCCCGACCGAGCACACGCAGGTCATGGCCTCGAGCTTATCGAGCGTCAGCGCACCGGAGGAGGCCGCGGCGATCATGCCCTCATCCTCGCTGACGGGAATAAACGCGCCGGAAAGTCCTCCGACGGAGCTGGATGCCATCACGCCGCCCTTTTTCACCGCGTCGTTCAACAGCGCGAGCGCGGCGGTGGTGCCGTGCGTGCCGCAGACCTCGAGGCCCATCTCCTCCAGAATACGGGCCACGCTGTCGCCGACAGCGGGCGTGGGCGCGAGGGAGAGATCGACGATGCCGAACGGCGTATTGAGCCGGCGGCTGGCCTCCTGCGCGACGAGCTGACCCATGCGCGTGATGCGGAAGGCAGTCTTTTTCACCGTCTCGGCGACCACATCAAAGGGCTGGCCCTTTACACTTTGCAGAGCATGGTATACTACGCCGGGGCCGGAAACGCCGACGTTGATGACGCGCTCTGGCTCGCCGACGCCGTGGAACGCGCCGGCCATAAAGGGGTTGTCCTCCACAGCGTTGCAGAACACCACGAGCTTCGCGCAGCCGAAGCCTCCGCAGTCGGCGGTGCGCTCCGCCGCGGCCTTGACGGTGCGGCCCATGAGCGCCACCGCGTCCATGTTGATGCCGGCCTTGGTCGAGCCGACGTTGACGGACGAGCACACAAGGTCGGTGACGGCCAGCGCCTCGGGAATGGCGGCGATGAGCCGGCGGTCGGCGTCGGTCATGCCCTTTTGCACGAGCGCGGAAAAGCCGCCGATGAAATTGACGCCCACGGCCTTGGCGGCGCGGTCGAGCGCGACGGCAAAGGGAACGTAGTCCTCCGTCTCCGAGGCGGCGGCCACGAGCGCGATGGGCGTGACGGAGATGCGCTTGTTGACGATGGGGATGCCGAACTCGCGCTCAATGTCCTCGCCGGTTTTAACGAGCCCTTCGGCATAGCGCGTGATCTTGTCGTAGATCTTCTCACACGCCGCCTTGGCGTCGCGGTCGGCGCAGGAGAGCAGGGAAATGCCCATGGTGATGGTGCGGATGTCGAGGTGCTGGCGGTCGATCATCTGCATGGTGGACAGCACATCGTTTTTATCGAGCATGGCGCGGACCTCCTCTCAGATGCGGTGCATGGCGTTGAAGATGTCCTCCCGCTGGATGCGCACGGCAAGGCCGCGCTCGGTGCCGTAAGCGTCCAGCTTGTCGGCGATCTCCGGGAAGGATACCGTGCACGCGGAAATGTCCACCAGCAGGACCATGGTGAAGTAGCCCTGTTCGAGGATGGTCTGGCTGATGTCGAGAATGTTGATGTTGTACTCCGAGAGCAGGGCGCAGACGGAGGCGATGATGCCGACGCGGTCCCGGCCGAGAACGGTGACGATGGCTTTCATGCTGGATTCTCCTTCATTTATGATTATATATCCCATATTATAGCAGGAAACACGCAAAGAGTAAATATTCCGAATACCGGCAAAAGCCGGTATTCGGAATATTTTTTCCATGGCTTCAGCACACCGGACAGGTCCAGCCGAAGGGATCGGGCTTCGTGCCCCACTGGATGCCGGTCAGCTCGTCGTAGAGCTTCTGCGACAGCTCGCCGATACGGTTATGGTTGATCTCATAGCATTTGTCGCCCCAGCCGAGTGCGCCGATGGGGGAGATGACGGCGGCGGTGCCGATGCACCACGCCTCCTCGAGCGCGCCGGTCTTGGCGGCCTCGAACAGCTCGTCCACGCTCAGCAGCCGCTCCTCGACGGGAACGCCCCAGCTCTTCAAAAGCTCGATGGCGGATTTGCGCGTGACGCCGCGCAGGATGGAGCCGGTCAGCGCGGGAGTGACGACGGTGCCGTTGATCTTGAACATGACGTTCATGCCGCCGCCCTCCTCGACGTACTTACGCTCCACGCCGTCGAGCCACAGCACCTGCGAGTAGCCCTTGGCCTCGGCGCGCTCGCCGGCGCGGTTGGCCGCGCCGTAGTTGCCGCCGCACTTGGCCTCGCCCGTGCCGCCGCGCACCGCGCGCACATCCTCGGTCTCGACCATGATGGGCACGGGCTTGAGCCCGTCGGAGAAGTAGCTGCCGGAGGGGGAGAGGATGATGACGAACGACGCCTCATGCACACCGTGCAGGGCCAGCGTCGGGTCGGTGGAATACAGGAATGGGCGGATGTAGAGCGACGTGCCGGGGTCGTTCGGCACCCATCGCTGATCAACGCGGACGATCTCCTTGATGGCCTGCAGCGCGTCGTCGGGATCGAGCTGCGGCAGACCCAGACGCTCGCAGGAGCGGTTCAGGCGGGCGACGTTCTCCCACGGACGGAAGAGCTGCACGCCGCCGTCGGGACGGCGGTAGGCCTTCAGCCCCTCAAAGACCTCGGTGCCGTAGTGCAGGACGCTGGCGGCGGGGGAGAGTGAGATGGGACCGTAGGGCACGATGCGCGCGTCGTGCCAGCCCTTTCCGGCGCTGTAGTCCATGAGGAACATATGGTCGGTAAAGACGGAGCCGAAGCCGAGCTGATCGGACGGCGGCAGCGTGCCGGGATGGGTATTTTCGGTAAAAGCGATATTCATAACGTTAGCTCCTTTCACGTTGCCTCAGATCTCTTTGAGATGCTCCATATTGTGGCGAATGCCCTCGCAGCAGGCGTGGAAGGTCGCCTTTTCCTCGTCCGTGAGCGGCAGCTCCACGACCTCCTCCACGCCGCTCGCGCCGATGACGCATGGCACGCCGGCAAAGAGGCCCGTTTCGCCGTATTCGCCGGTCAGCTCCGCGCTCGCGGGCAGAATGACCTTTTCATCGTGCAGCACGGCGTAGGCCATGCGGGCGGCGGTGGTGGCGATGCCGTATTCCGTGCAGAACTTGCCGGAGAACGTGACCCAGCCGCCGCCGATGGACTCCTTCTGCAGCGCGTCGCGGTCGAAGCGGAAGCGCTCGTCGCGCGCGGCCCAGGTGTCGAGCGGCATCCCGCGGAAGCTCACGCAGGACCAGGGGGCAAACTGCTGGTTGCCGTGCTCGCCCATCATGTAGCAGGTGATGGATTTGTGGTCAATGCCGGTCTGGCGCGCGAGCGCGCTGAGCAGACGCGAGGTGTCGAGCCCCGTGCCGGTGCCGAACACGCGGCCCTTGGGAAGACCGACGTGCAGCGCGAGCTCGCGGGTGACGATGTCGCAGGGATTGGTGATGTTGATGAGCACGCCGTCAAAGCCGCTCGCCTTGATCTTCTCGGCGTAGCCGCGCACGGCGGGAATGGTGAAGTCCATCTCGGTCACGCGGTCATGTGTGCCGCGCAGCAGCTCGATCTTGCCGACGCTGTTGACGATGACGTCGCACGCGCCGAGGTCGGCGAAGCCGCCGGCGCGGACGGTGACGCGGTGGGGCAGATACGCGACAGCGTCGCGCAGGTCCTGCACCTCGCTCGCGAGCTTCTGCTCGTTCTGGTCGACGAGCACCAGCTCGTCCGCGATGCCCTGGATCGCCAGCGCGTAGGCGACGTGCGCGCCGACGTGACCGAGACCGATGACGCCTAAAACTCTTTTCTGAACCATAATAGAAACCTTCCTTTCTATAAATAAAACAGCATTTATCTTGGGCAACACCGCACAATGAAAGCTACGGCGCTGCCCTTACATCCCGTAGTTGGGGAAGAGTACGCAGGTATAGAGCATGGCAAGCACCATGTAGAGCGCGAGCACGATGGCGAACGCGCGGAGCGTGTGCTTCATGACCTCGTTCTCGCGGCCGATCGCGTCCACGGTCGCGCAGGCGGCGACGGTGTTGTTCGGGCAGATGAGGTTGCCGAGGGAAGCGCCCGCGTTCTGACCGGCAAAGATGGTGATGGGGTTCATGCCGAGCGAGGCCGCGGCATCAATGTGCATCTGGGCGAACATGATGTTCGAGCCGAGGCCGGTGCCAGTGATGAACGCGCCGCTCGAGCCGATGAGCACGGCTGCCGCCGGGTAGAAGCGTCCGACCACCGCCGCGATATCGGAGGCGAGGAGGTTCATCATGCCGGTCGTGGGGGACTGCATGATGTAGGAGACGATGAGAAGGCTGCCCATCGTGATGAGCACGGGGAGAACATTGCCGACGGTCCTGGAGCAGACCGCGCGGTACTGCTTCGCGCTCACGCCGAGCGTTGCCGCACCGAGCATACCGCACACGAGGATGACGACGTCCACCCAGAAGATGTAGCCGAACGTACACATGACGGCGAAGCCGTTGGGCACGACCGCCGGGAAGCCGTAGCGCACGAGCGGGAGCAGCACGAGCATATAGATGTAAGGCGACATGGCGCGGAACGCGCTGTATTTGCGCTGCTGCGCGGCGGCGTGGTGGCGGAATTCCTCCGGCGTCCTGACGCCGACGAGCTTGACATAGGCGAGCGAGAGAAGCATGGAGATGAGGCCCGTGCCCATCGAGGTGACCTCCGCGCCGACGAAGTTGGAGAGGAAGAACATCACCGCGCAGGTGGAGACGCCGGCGAAGCAGAGATAGGGGACCGCGCCCTTGAAGCCCTTTTTGCCGAAGACCATGCCGACCATGATGAACGGAATGATGAGCACGCCGAACATGTGGAAGCGGCCGACCATCGCCGCGTTGAGCGAAACGGTGGAGAGTCCCGCGTCCACGAGCGCCGCGCCGCCGTTGATGGTCGTCAGCCCCGCGCCGCCCCAGGAGGCGGGCGTCGCGTCGCCGAGCAGGGCGACGGCGATGGAGGTGACGGGATCAAAGCCGAGGGCTACGAGGAAGGGCGCCGCGATGGCGGCGGGAGCGCCCGCGCCGGCCGCACCCTCGAGGAAGATGGGGAGCATCATGCCGATGACGATGAGCTGCACGCGGCGGTCATCGCTGATGCGGGCAATGGTGGACTTGACGTCGTCAATGGCGCCGGTCTCGCGCAGCAGGTTCAGAATGGTGAACGCGCCGAAGACCATGAGCACGATCTTGAGACCCTCTTTGATGCCCTTCCAGACCAGGGGATCGAGGGTCTTGACGTTGTCGGCAAAGCTGGCGCCGGTGACGTTGAAGTAGGTGAAGGCCAGGATCAGCGTCCAGACAAGGGCAATGGGGGAGACCCTTTTGGCGGACTGCTTGAAGCCTAAAATGCCGACGAGGACAACAAGAATGGGGCTGAGCGCCATGACGAAATTTACGAAGTCCATGGGAGTTTTCTCGCTTTCTGTGAAATGATATTCTATTTCCGCTCCTTCGCCGGCCGAACGAAAAAGTGAAAAACAGGGGGAAGAAAGAAGAGGCCCCGCCGGACCGGCGGAGCCTCTTGGGAAGGAAACGTTCTCTTTGTTATCTCCTGCGGAGGTCAAGAGAAGAAACCGCTGGATGCGCCGTGATCCGGGATATGAAGCTGTTTCCCTTTCCCAAAAGGCAAATAAGAATGGACGCCAGCAGCAGGCTGACGTCCAGAATAATGGCGATGTTGGTCGTGGCAGGGCAGGCGAAAGCGGCACAGTCGGGCTGTGCGGAGGCAGACATACAGGCATTAGCAAAATTGATAGCTGCCATCGTTGCTTTCTCCTTTCCTGAAGATGGGAGAAGTGTAGCACACATTTTTATACAGCGCAAGAGGGTTTTTATCGGTTTGCCGCAAGATCGTCTGAAGCGACAAAATTTTGTGCGTTTGCGTTTCCCCTATTGGATAAATAGGTAAGCGGGCGGTCAAAGCTCGGACGACATGAAGCCGCCGTGCAGCCAGTTGGACAGCTCTGCGGGCGTGCCCGGCGCGCCGACGGTAGCGAACTCTGTACGCCCCGGGATCATCTTGGAGTTGTCGTTGCTCTCCGCCCACTGCACGCGCTGGAGAATGTGCTCCGTGCAGCGCGAAAGGCTGCCGTCCGGCGCGGGCTTGTATTGCAGCAGAATGGTCACATAGCGGTTGTCGGAGGTCCAGCGGCCGAAGTTGGTCGTCGGCTTGCGCCATTTCCAAAGGCATTCGTTTCCGCTCTCCTTACGCAGCTTCAGATAGCCGCCCGCAATGTCCTGCGTGCAGCGCATCAGCCAGATGACGTGGTAGCCCGCGCGCTGAAAATGCGCGCAGACGTCAAAAAAGCCCTGCTGCATCAAGAGCCCGTCCTGCAGCATCATCACGAAGTGGTTGATCTGCACATAGGCGGTCATCGTCTTTCCGTCCACCGTGACGGGGACGTTGCGGCACTCCGGCGGCACGAGGTCCTGCCATTGCTTCCGCCAGTCCTCGGTGGAGGACTGGACGAGAGGGGCGCTTTTCCGTTTTCCAAAGAATAGCATGGCGTGCTCCTTTTCGGCGTCTTTATTCTCTGCATCCTTATTATTATATAAGAGCGGCGCTGTCCGTGCAAGCGCTATTTCGTGTCCGCCTGCACAGAAATGCGCCGGCTTTCGCGGCGGAAATTGCAAAAACGGCTTGTTTTCCACACACAGCTGTAGTATAATACACGTTACGATTCTGCACTTTTTGCGGCGCGGCAGCGCGCCGCCGCATCAACTACGAAAGAGCGAGGGAAAAAGCTATGAATATGATCCAGAGCGCAAAGGACCAGATCGCCGCCCTGACGCGCAGCGCCTACCGCGCCGCCGTGCAGGAGGGCCTGCTGCCCGATGGCGTGGAGACCGTCCCCGCGGTCGAGATCCCCAAGGATACCGCCAACGGCGACTACACCACCACCTTCTGCCTGGCCGCCTCCAAGGCCATGCGCAAGAACCCGCGCGAGGTCGCGAATATCCTCACCCAGCACATGAAGCTCGACGGCACCTACTTTACTTCTGTTGAAATCGCCGGCCCTGGCTTCCTGAACTTCCGCCTCGGCGAAAAGTGGTACGCCGACGTCGTTGAGGACGTGGAGCGCGAGGCGGACGCCTACGGCCGCGGCGAGGGCCTCAAGGGCAAGAAGTACATGGTCGAGTTCGTCTCCGCCAACCCCACCGGCCCTATGCACATGGGCAACGCCCGCGGCGGCGTGCTCGGCGACACGCTCGCGAGCGTGCTCGACTGGTCCGGCGCGAACGTGTGGCGTGAGTTCTATGTCAACGACTTCGGCAACCAGATCGAAAAGTTCGCCAAGAGCATCGAGGCCCGCTACTTCCAGCTCATCAAGGGCGAGGACGCCGTCGAGTTCCCCGAGGACGGCTACCACGGCGACGACATCAAGGAGCTTGCGCAGGCGTTTTACGCCGAGCACGGCGAGAGCTATCTGGACAAGACCGAGGCGGAGCGCCACGCCGATATGGCGCGCTTCGGCCTCGACCGCAACATCCCCAAGATGAAGAGCGACCTTGAGCGCTACGGCATCAAGTTCGACGAATGGTTCTTCGAGTCCTCCCTGCACGAGTCCGGCTTTGTCGCCGACACGGCGAAAAAGCTCACCGACCTCGGCTGGACCTACGAAAAGGACGGTGCGCTCTGGGTCAAGACCGCGGAGATCATGCGCGACCAGTACCGCAAGCAGGGCAAGAAGGACGAGGACATCGACAAGCTCGGCCTGAAGGACGACGTGCTGCGCCGCGCCAACGGCTTCTACACCTATCTCGCCGGCGACATCGCCTACCACCGCAACAAGTTCGAGGTCCGCGGCTTCGATAAGGTCATCAACATCTGGGGCGCCGACCACCACGGCCACGTCGCCCGCCTCAAGGGCGCGATCGACGCGCTGGGTCTCGACGGCACGAATCGTCTGGATATCGTGCTCATGCAGCTCGTCAAGCTCGTGCGCGACGGCGAGGTGGTGCGTATGTCCAAGCGCACCGGCAAGACCATCTCGCTCTCCGACCTGCTCGACGAGATCCCGGTCGACGCCTGCCGCTACTTCTTCAACGCCAAGCCCGATACGCAGATGGACTTCGACCTCGGCCTCGCCGTGCGCGAGGACAGCGAGAACCCCGTCTACTATATCCAGTACGCCTACGCGCGTATCTGCAGCCTGCTCAAGACGATGGCGGACGAGGGCCGCAGTGTTCCCGCCGCGGACAAGGCCGACCTGTCCCTGCTCTCCGGCGAGCAGGAGCGCGCGCTCATCAAGGAGCTTGCCAACTTCAGCGAGGAGATCCGCATGGCCGCCCGCGACTACGACCCGAGCTATATCAACCGCTACCTCATGCGGCTCGCCGGCGCGTTCCACCGCTTCTACAACGCCTGCCGCATCAAGGGCGAGGCGGACGACGTGGCGAACGCCCGTCTGCTGCTCGCCGCCGCGACCCGTCAGGTGCTCGCCAACGGCCTGACGATCCTCGGCCTGAGCAAGCCCGAGAAGATGTAAGCACACATTATATACAAGTATATAATAAGGAAGAGGACAGCCGGTCGGCTGCCCTCTTTTCCTTTACCCCATCAGCACCCGCACCGCGGCGGCGGAGGTGAGAAACATCACCGCGTCCGCGCAGAGTGAGGCGGGGATGGTGTAGCGTGTTTTGACGATGCCGACCGAGCCGAAGTAGACGGCGATGGTATAGAAGGTAGTCTCGCTTGACCCCAGCATGACCGCCGCCACGCGCCCGATGTAGCTGTCGGGGCCGTAGGTCGCCATCAGCTCGCTGCCGACCGCCAACGCGCCGCTGCCGGAGATGGGGCGGATAAAAAGGAGCGGCGCGACCTCCGGCGGAATGCCGACCCTTTCGAGCGCCGGCGCGAGCAGCGCGCCCAGATACTCCATCGCGCCCGATGCGCGGAACATATACACCGCCGTCAGCAGCGCGATGAGCGAGGGGAGGATATGCACCAGTACATTCAGCCCCTCCTCCGCGCCGCGGGTCAGCGCGGTGTAAACGTCGACCCGTTTCCCCAGTGCGTAGCAGGCGGTGAAGCACAGCAGGACCGGCACGACCAGCTCGGAAAGCGACACTCCTTCACCCCCTCCAGATCCGCGCAAACAGCTTCGCCGCGGCAAGCCCCGCGAGGACAGAGAGCAGGGAGGCGGTCCAGACGGCGGGCAGGATATCGAACGGATCGGCGCTGCCGAGCGCGCTGCGCACGCCGGCCACGGTCGTCGGCAGCAGCTGAATGGACGCGGAGTTGAGCACAACGAGCAGGCACAGCTCATGCGACGCCGTACCGCCGCAGCCCTGCGCCATGCGCCGCGTGGCGCGGATGCCCAGCGGCGTCGCCGCGTTGCCGAGCCCGAGCAGGTTGGCGGAAAGGTTGGCGGAGATCGCCGCGAGCGTTTCGGGATCGCGGCTGGCGTTGGGAAACAGCCGCCGCAGCAGCGGACGGAACAGCCGCGCGAGCGCAGCGGAGAGCCCGCACTGCTCCATGACCTCCATCACGCCGGTCCAGAGGCACATGATGCCTGCCATTGATACACACAGCTCTACCGCGGCAGTCGCGCCCTCCAGCGCTGCGCCTCCAAGCTCACCGACGCTTCCGGTCAGTATGCCGAATACCAGCGAGACCGCCACCATTCCGGTCCAGAGCCATGCCATCGCCATAAAAATTCCCCCTCCCGAAGCCGGTTTCGGCCTATTCTATGCCCGCACGGAAGGGAAGTATGCCCTTAGGACGGAACAGCCAAAATTTCTTTCCGATTTTCTCAAAAAAATTCAAAAAGATGCTTGACATTACCGCTCATATCTTGTATGATAGGCAGGTCCGCGAGTGGGAGTATCCTGCCCAAACGCGTGCAAAACTGCGATGAACCGGGAGATTGCTCAGGGCTTCTGAGGTAACTTCCGGGGAGTATGTCCGAGAATCGGGCGGCTGAGATGAGTATCTGTACGTTGCGTAGATCGCTGCGCCATGTGTGGACCGGCCGTTTATTCGTGCCGGTTTTCTTATGAGCCGGAATGATACGCACGGATAAGCGTATAAGAAAAAATCTCACCGTACGGCTTCGACAACCAGTGAAAAAACCGTACAACAATGAAGGAGAAACCGAAAATGGCAAAAGAAATGATTCGCATTCGCCTCAAGGCCTATGACCATCAGGTCATCGACCAGAGCGCAGAGAAGATCGTCGAGACCGCCAAGCGCACCGGCGCGACCGTCTCCGGCCCCATCCCTCTGCCCACCAAGAAGGAGATCGTCACCATCCTGCGCGCTGTTCATAAGTATAAGGACTCCCGTGAGCAGTTCGAGCGCCGCACCCACAAGCGCCTGATCGACATCACCAACTCCACCCCCAAGACCGTTGAGGCTTTGATGGGCCTCGAGCTTCCCGCCGGCGTGGAGATAGAGATCAAGCTCTGATTTTTCCGCTGTGCTTCGTTCCGCCGCCTTGCCGTATACCCGATACTGCCTGCGGCGGTGCGCCTCGCCCGACGAAAAAATCACCCGCATGTTTGCGAACGCATGAGCGCGTGAAGCAAACTGTGAACCCCTGCCAAAAAACAAAATATTTTGTTTTTTTGAAAATACTTTGTTGCTCTACCCAATCGTTCATCGACTTGCGTGAGATGAACGGGGTCATGTCGGCAGAGCAATGCGGCGCCGCCGCAACTAAGCCGACCAATAACCTATAGGAGGATCATACATGAAAGCAATCATCGGCAAAAAAGTTGGCATGTCTCAGATCTTCGACGAAAACGGCCACGTGATCCCGGTCACCGTGATCGAAGCGGGGCCCTGTGTCGTCACCCAGAAGAAGACCACCGAGAAGGATGGTTATGAGGCAGTCCAGCTGGGCTATGAGGACGTTGCTGAAAAGAAGCTGTCCAAGCCCGAAGTCGGCCATCTCAACAAGGCCGGCGTTTCCCCCAAGAAGTACCTGCGCGAGTTCGCCCTCGACAACGGCAGCGAGCTGGAGCTCGGCGCCGTCATCAAGGCGGATATGTTCCAGGTCGGCGATTTCGTTGACGTGACCGGCACCAGCAAGGGCCACGGCTACGAGGGCGTTGTCAAGCGCTGCGGCTATGCCATCCAGCGCAAGAGCCACGGCGGCGGCCCTGTCCACCGTCATGTCGGCTCCCGCGGCTCGGGCACCGATCCCAGCCGTATCTTCAAGGGCACCGGCGGCCCCGGCCAGATGGGCGGCGAGACCGTCACCATCCAGAACCTCGAAGTCGTCAAGGTTGATCCCGAGCTCAATATGCTCGTCGTCCGCGGCGCCATCCCCGGTCCGAAGTTCAGCCTCGTCACCGTGAAGAACACGATCAAGACCCACAAGGTCAAGCAGGCGGGCGCGGGCATCAGCAGCAACCCGCAGAAGGCTTCCGGCCGCAACCCGCAGAAGGCTTCCGCCAGAACGAAATAAGGAAAGGAGTGCTTAAAGAATGTCTACGATTAAAGTTGTCAGCATGACCGGCGCTGAAGTCGGTACCGTGGAGCTGAACGACGCGATCTTCGGCGTTGAGCCGAACATGAGCGTTGTCCACGAGGTCGTGAAGAATCACCTGGCCAACTGCCGTCAGGGCACCCAGAGCGCTCTGACCCGTGCTGAGGTTTCCGGCGGCGGCCGCAAGCCGTGGCGCCAGAAGGGCACCGGCCGCGCCCGTCAGGGCAGCACCCGCTCCCCGCAGTGGACGCACGGCGGCATCGCGTTTGCCCCCAAGCCCCGCACCTACAGCTACGTGCTCAACAAGAAGGTCAAGCGTCTGGCTCTCAAGTCCGTCCTGTCCTCCAAGGCGCAGGATGGCGAGATCGTCGTCGTTGACAAGATCGCGATGGACGAGATCAAGACCAAGAGCTTCAAGAACTTCCTGACCGCCGTCAACGCGGAAGGCAAGTCCGTCGTCGTGACTCCCGAGGTCAACGACACCGTCGTCAAGAGCGCCCGCAACATTCCGGGCGTCGTCACCAGCCCTGCAAAGCTCATCAACGTCTATGACCTGCTCAACGCCAAGACCCTGGTCATCGACAAGGATGCCCTCGCAGTGATCGAGGAGGTGTTCGCATAATGGCTAACGTTTACGATATCGTCATTCGTCCGATCATTACCGAACGCTCCATGGCCTCCGTCGCAGACAAGAAGTATGTCTTCGAGGTCGCCAAGGATGCCGGCAAGATCGAGATCAAGAACGCGGTCGAGCAGATCTTCGGCGTCAAGGTCGCCAAGGTCAACACGATCAACGTTTCCGGCAAGGCCAAGCGCATGGGCGCGGGTCGTCCCGGTACCACCCGCAGCTGGAAGAAGGCTTACGTCCAGCTGACGGCAGATTCCAAGACCATCGAAATGTTCGAGGGCATGGTGTAAGGAGGAGAATGAACAATGGCTATCAAGACTTATAAGCCCACTACCCCCTCACGCCGTCACATGACCGTGTCCGCCTTCGAGGGGATCGACAAGAAGGCCAAGCCCGAGCGCAAGCTGACCGAGGTTCTCAAGAAGAACGCGGGCCGCAACAGCTATGGCCGCATCACCGTTCGCCATCACGGCGGCGGCAACAAGCAGAAGTACCGCATCATCGACTTCAAGCGTGACAAGACCGATATGTTCGCGACTGTCCTGCGCCTGGAGTACGACCCCAACCGCAGCGCCTACATCGCTCTCGTCGAGTACGAGGACGGCGAGCGCCGCTATGTGATCGCTCCCGTCGGCCTCACCGCCGGTGACAAGATCATTTCCTCCGCTTCCGCCGACATCAAGCCGGGCAACTGCCTGCCCATCGCCAACATCCCCGTCGGTACGGTCATCCACAACATCGAGATGCACCCCGGCAAGGGCGCCCAGCTCGTCCGTTCCGCCGGCGCTGCCGCGCAGCTGATGGCGAAGGAGAACGGCGACGCTCAGATCCGTATGCCCTCCGGTGAGGTGCGCATCGTCCGCACCAACTGCACCGCCTGCATCGGTCAGGTCGGCAATCTCGACCACGAGAACGTTCAGATCGGTAAGGCCGGCCGCAAGCGTCACATGGGTTGGCGTCCGACCGTCCGCGGCTCCGTCATGAACCCCTGCGACCACCCCCACGGCGGCGGCGAGGGCAAGGCGCCCGTTGGCCGTCCTGGCCCTGTCACTCCTTGGGGCAAGCCTGCGATGGGTTACAAGACCCGCTCCAAGAAGAACCCGACGAACAAGTTCATCGTCAAGCGTCGTAATGAGAAGTAAGGAGGCAAAGGAACAATGAGCAGAAGCATTAAAAAAGGCCCGTTTGTTGCCCCTGAGCTCATCAAGCGAGTCGAAGAAATGAACAAGACCGGCGAGAAGAAGGTCCTCAAGACCTGGAGCCGCAGCTCCACGATCTTCCCCTCCTTCGTCGGCCACACCATCGCGGTCTATGACGGCCGCAAGCACGTTCCCGTTTATGTCCAGGAAGATATGGTCGGTCACAAGCTCGGCGAGTTTGCTCCCACCCGTACCTTCCGCGGCCATGCCAAGAAAGCGTAAGAAGGAGGATGCAGAATATGGAAGCTAAAGCTTATCTGAGATATGTCCGCATCTCTCCGCGCAAGGTCCAGATCGTCTGCGATCTGATCCGCGGCAAGGATGTCGGCACGGCCATGGCGATTCTGATGCAGACCCCCAAGGCTGCGTCCGAACCCCTCATCAAGCTGCTCAAGAGCGCTGTCGCCAACGCTGAGAACAACTTCAGCATGGATACCGGCAAGCTCTACGTCAGCGAAGTCTACGCCACCGGCGGCCCGATCCTCAAGCGTATGATCCCCGCCAGCAAGGGCCGCGGCTATCGCATCAACAAGCGTACCTCTCACGTCACGCTCGCCGTGGCGGAGAAAGAATAAAGGGAGGAGACAGTTTTATGGGACAGAAAGTTAATCCCCACGGCATGCGCGTTGGCGTCATCAAAGACTGGGACTCCCGTTGGTATGCCAAGGACGAGAAGGTCGGCGACCTGATCGTTGAAGATTACAACATCCGCAAGTTCCTCAAGAAGACCCTGTACGGCGCGGGCGTGCCCAAGATCGAGATCGAGCGCTCCAACGACGTCGTCACCCTGTTCGTGCACTGCGCGCGTCCGGGTATGGTCATCGGCAAGGACGGCGCTGAGGTCGAGAAGGTCCGCGCCGCGGTCGAAGCCATGATCGGCAAGAAGGTCAAGCTCAACATCGTTGAGGTCCGCTCTCCCGACATGGACGCTCAGCTCGTCGCTGAGAACATCGCCCAGCAGCTTGAGAAGCGTATTTCTCACCGCCGCGCGATGAAGAACGCCATGGGCCGCGCCATGCGCGCCGGCGCCAAGGGCATCAAGTGCTGCTGCACCGGTCGTCTCGGCGGCCGCGAGATCGCGGGCGTTGAGCACTATCACGAGGGCACCATTCCCCTGCAGACCATCCGTGCCGACATCGACTACGGCTTCGCTGAGGCGGCCACCACCTTCGGCCGCATCGGCGTCAAGGTCTGGATCTACAAGGGCGAGGTCCTCACCCAGACCCTGCGCACCACTCCCCGCACGCTGGACACCACCAAGCCTTACGAGGAGCGCCGCGAGCGTCGTCCCCGTCGTGACGGCGACCGTCGTCCCCGTCGTGACGGCCAGGGCTTCCAGCGCCGTGACGGCCAGAACGGCTTCAACCGCAATGGCGGCCGTCCCCAGGGCGATCGTCCCCAGGGCGGCTTCCGCAAGCCCGCAGAGAATAAGGAAGGAGGGGCTCACTAATGCTTCTGCCGAAGAGAGTAAAGTATCGTCGCGTGCAGCGCGGCCGTATGACCGGTAAGGCCATGCGCGGCAACACCGTCACCTACGGTGAATTCGGTCTTGTCGCCACTGAGCCCGCCTGGATCACCAGCAATCAGATCGAGGCCGCCCGTATCGCCATGACCCGTTACACCAAGCGTGGCGGTCAGGTCTGGATCAAGATCTTCCCCGATAAGCCCGTCACTCAGAAGCCGGCTGAGACCCGTATGGGTTCCGGTAAGGGCTCCCCTGAGTATTGGGTTGCCGTTGTTAAGCCCGGCCGTGTCATGTTTGAGATCGCCGGCGTCCCCGAAGATGTCGCCCGCGAGGCGCTCCGTCTGGCCAGCCACAAGCTGCCCATCAAGACGAAGGTCGTCAAGCGCGAGGACACCGAGACCCAGGAAGTAGGTGAATGAAGATGAAGGCAAGTGAAGTTCGTGCAATGAGCGTCGCTCAGCTCAATGAGAAGCTCGACGCCCTGAAGAAGGATCTGTTTTTCCTGCGTATGCAGCACGCGACCAATCAGCTTGACAATCCTCAGAAGCTCGTTGAGACCAAGCGTGATATTGCCCGAGTCAAAACCATGATCCGTGAAAAGGAGGAGAAGTAACATGGAAGAGAAGAGAATTTCCTCCCGTAAGGTCCGCGTGGGCAAGGTCGTCTCCGACAAGATGGATAAGACCGTCGTCGTCGCCATCGCCGACCGCGTCGCTCACCCCCTGTACAAGAAAATCGTCGGCCGCACCTATAAGCTCAAGGCCCACGATGAGAACAACGAATGCGGTATCGGCGATACCGTTAAGGTGATGGAGACCCGCCCCCTGTCCAAGGACAAGCGCTGGCGCGTGGTCGAGA